>Ga0209317_1000009_pt1 | contig 291218 bp, 240 predicted proteins | sample RifGroB2_FD_183994 | JGI IMG/M metagenome (GOLD analysis project Ga0209317, IMG submission 183994) | Soil microbial communities from Rifle, Colorado, USA - Groundwater B2 (SPAdes) (version 2) | ecosystem: Environmental > Terrestrial > Soil > Unclassified | place: Rifle, Colorado | collected...
TTTCCTTTATTCACGGTTTTTCTTTCGAAACTACCATGAATTGAAATCAAAAAATCAAAGAACGTCTATATCTTATTGAATTTTATTTAGTTACAACGATTAATTTAAAAACAACGCAACACTAGTGAGTCCAATTATGATATAGGGAATAGATATGAAAGCGGTTATAACAAATGGCAATGTTGTGTAAACAATTAAGGTTCTTGTTTCATTAAAGTTCGATACTCCTTTAAACCCTTTGGCAATGATCCAATATAAAAACCCTATTCCATATGTATATGGAAAATAAATAAATGGGATCATTATCAAATATCCAATTATTATAGCCAATCCGTTGGGATTATTCAATAACATTGCTACCAATTTTGGAAGTGCTATTATCGCGATAATAATAGTTACAATCAAATAAAGAGTCAGAGAATCTGGTTTTTTATCATTCAGTTTGTCAAGTGTTTTTGATGGAAAAATGATAAGCATTAAGTAATCTTTCATGGGGTGTCGTTATTGTTGATGCAAGATAAAACATAATTACATAAGATCAAAAACTCCATTTTAACCTTCCGAAAGCAATCCGGCCAATATCTCCAAATTCAGTTCCCGAATCTCCAAAGAAGAGCTGCCCGGTGAGCATGAGTTCAAGGTTACTCAACAACGAATAAGTCAGCACCGGACCAACATAAAACGAACCATCCAATGGGTTTACAATTCCGGAGAAACTGGCCGAAAACAATGGTGTAATTGGAATGGATGCTTGACCGAAAATTGAATAGCGTGCAAAAGACAACTGCTTGGCCGACAAATCAGGATTAAAAAGCAGATTCATTCCTCCGGCTTTTCCGGTTTTACCGTTACTGTTGTAAAGGAAACTGGCATGTAGATAAAGGCTGTTTTTAAAGGTGTAATCAGCCGAAACCGAAGCCACAGTTGCCCGGACCGATGTTTTATTCCGGGGTTCAAAATGGGTAAATTCACCCCGGAAGCCGGCTCCATAAATATCACCCGACCAACCACCACCTATCACCCAATCATTACCAGCCTGTCCGCCTATGAACTGAAAATCGTAATCCCATTTCGAGAAACGGTACATTCCTGCAAAAGTAGATTGAATGCTGTCGTGTCCGGGTTTATATACCAATTCAGCCGACGAAGTCGTTCCGGCATAATACTGTATACGAACAGCATCGGTTCCCGGTCGTTCTTCATAGTCGAAATCAAAATAGGAGAATGTGTTGAAAATATCGTTGGGATTCCAGACCAGATTCACACCCCAGTTTACCCTTTGCCGACCGGCGCGGATTTGCCATTTTCCGGAGGAATAATCCAGATAAGCCCTGTCAATTATGGAATGGACAAACCAACTATTGCTTTTTGCAGAAATCCATGACAAATCGGCCAGTCCGTTATCAACATCAACGATTGCCCGATAATCAGGAAAATTCTTTACCAGATTTCCGAATATGAGCCGGTTACGCATTTCAAAAACAGTCGTTAGTCTTTTGCTGGTATACCATTTGAAATTTAGCCGGTTATGAATAATATATGTGGTCAGATAATCCAGATCGGTTCCTGAAATCGAATTTTCAGGTGAATAAAACATGTACAATTCTTTCACATAGCCATTCAAACTCACTTTGCGCTCCTGAACAAATGCCCGAAATGGCTGAATGAGCAGAAAAATAACCAGAAGTTTGGCATAAACTGACCTGTACATGTGGTTGGGTTCTTTTGTTCTTGTTGTTTTATTTCCTGTTTTCCTTTTCCTCACTTAGTTTTGTAATCGCCAGCATAATCGATCACGCACATCCACAGGTAATCTGAATGTGTTCCGTTAGCAACTCCTGCAAAATGGAAACACGGATTTAAAATATTTTTTCGGTGCCCACGACTGGGAACACCATCGTCAATGAGCAGAGCAATCACAATTTGCCTGGCTTCAAAACTTCCATAGGTGATATCTTCAGCCGAACAGATATCCCATTCACCAAATTTTTCAATCCTGTTTTGTGGGGTCAGGCCATTTCGGGTAATATGTCCAATCCCTCCGTTTTGTTGCTGATCGTTTGCCAGATCGGCCGCTGCTTTGGCCAATCCTTTCGCGGGTTGCAATATGGGCATGGGCTCGGTTTGCTTCAATACCTGAATACACTCCAAAAGAGGCCGAATGCCTTCCTTCGATTGTATTGGATTTTGACCGGGATAAGTATAGAGTTTGCCATCGTAGGCAGTCGTCAGTTCTTCCAGATATTCTTCAGCAAATTCTTTTGGGTTGCTCCTGACTTTGTTTAGTTCTAAAATGACATTCTTCTCCAGTTCGTTCAGGTAGGAAGCATTTTTAGCAGTGTGTAATTCCGAAGGCCACAATTTTTCTTCCGATTGTGTTTCCGGAAAGCCAATACTTATAAGGCTTGTCAGAAATATGATGAATATTTTTTGCATCCCAAGTTTTGGTATTCTTTTTTCTGCGATGAATCCATTTCGTCCGAAAATAGATTAGCGCTTTTTTAATCACTTTTGCGCGGACGAGAGGTCGCTTTCGTTATTCCTAAACTACAATACTTTCACCGCTACGAGGTTTTCCTTTTTCCCTTTTCCGGTCTTCAATTACTACTTCCTCACATCACTGATAATCTTCCCATCTTCAAGGGTAATTACCCGCCTTGCCTTGTTGACCACCCTTTGATCGTGTGTACTAAAAACAAACGTAATTTTTTCTTTTCTATTGAGCTCTTCCATAATTTCGAGCAGATTTTCGGTCGATTTGCTGTCGAGGTTGGCGGTAGGTTCGTCAGCCAGCACGAATTTAGGTTTTGAGGCCAGTGCACGGGCCACCGCCACGCGCTGTTGTTGCCCACCCGAAAGTTTATTGGGGCGGCTGTTTTCGCGACCTTCAAGTCCCACCGATTTCAGTAATGACATGGTGCGGTTTTCTCGTTCTGATTTGGCTATGTTTTGGAGGTGCATAATGAACTCCACATTTTCTTTGGCTGTCAAAACCGGAATAAGGTTGTAAGCCTGAAAAACGAAGCCGATGTTATGGAGTCGAAAATCGATCAGTTGCGACGAGGACAATTGACTGATATCGGTTCCGCCGATCGAAATTTGGCCTGAAGTGGGCTGATCTAATCCGCCGAGCATATTCAGGAAAGTTGTTTTTCCCGAACCCGATGGCCCGACAATGGCCGTAAATTCACCTTCTTCGATGCTTAAATCAACACCGTTCAGAGCAAAGACTTTGACTTCCGAATCGTTATAGATTTTCTCCAATTGTTTAACTTCAATGACGTTCATATTTCTTTATTTAAGTTTCAAGTTTCAAAATCCAAATTCCAAGTCAGGTTTCGAGGTCTTATGATTTAAATTTGTTTCCCTTCAATTCGGAATCTTTCAGATAAGTCATAAAACCCTTCAACATTTTACTGCACTCCACACTTCGTTCATAAACTGTATCAAATTCTTCTTATGAAATACATCCATTATCAATTGCACGATAAAGTTGAGAACGAGTTTCTCCGCAAGAGCCTTTTGAAATGGATAAAAACTGAATGAATTCTTTATTTCCGTCCCGTTCAAAACCTTCTGCGATGTTGTCCATGATTGAACCCGAAGAGCTTTTGATTTGCCCAATAAGTTTAAAATCCTTTGAGAATGCCTCTTTCATTGTAAGTTCATGAATTTCTTTACAAAGTACTCTGGCCAACTGCCATACTTTTAAATCTTCAAACCGTTCAACTTTCGACATATGATTAATTTTGAGGTTAAACGTAAATTTTCAGCAAAGCACCCACTTGGAATTTGAAACCTGGAATTTGGAACTCCCTTGCTACATATCAATCCGAATAGCCTCGGCAGGTTTGTATTTCAGTGCTTTTCGGGCCGGATAAATGGATGCAATTAGTCCGGTTAGAAGCACAAGAATCACGATTACACTAACCATTTCAAATTCAACTACCGGAAAAACCAACGAACTGTAGCCCATGTCTTCGAGACCTTCAGCATAAAAGGAAAGGTCAATCCCCGATCTCATAGTGGCTAAGGTAACCGCCAGTCCCAACAAAATTCCGAAAAATCCACCTGTGAGCGTAAGCAAAACAGTTTCGAGCATCAGCATCCGGAAAACACGAAATTTGCTCATCCCGATAGCCATCAGCATCCCAATTTCTTTCACACGTTCCATAACCGCCATTAACATGGTGTTGACGATGCCAAAACCGAGTGACAACAAAATGATGGCGATAAAGAAATAGATGTAAATATTGCCGTACTCGTTGATGATCCCTAATTCAGGTGTCAATTGTTTCCAGCTCTGAACCAGCGACTCTTTGTATTTTCCTGAAAGAGTTTCGGTATTTTCCCGGAGTAGTCCATGATCCTTCAAGTGCACAACGATCTCATGCGAAGTATTTTCGTTGAGATGAACAAACCTTGCCAGGTCAGTTTTCAGCACGAATACATTCATTTCTTCGAACATCCCATTGCCGACATTGTAAATTCCGCAAACCCTGAAAGCTTCGCTGGTGAGGTGACCTTGAGAATCCTGAAGCGTGATAACCAGCTTGGAATGGAGTTTAACTTTCAGCTTCCCTGCCAGTTTTTTGCCGATCAGTATGGGGTTACGTTTCACACCTTCAAAATATTTACCATCCGGAACTTTGGTGTAAAGATTGGTTACCAGCTTTTCTTTTTCAGGATCGACTCCAAGAATTTTCACCCCGGTACCGGTTTCCGAAGAAGCTATCATGGCCTGAACAACCATCCTGGGACTTACCCCGTCAACAAAATCTGTTTGAGCCAACTCTCCCGCAATTTTTTCACTTTCCAGAATAAATCTTTTCAGTTCAAAATTCTCGCTAAAATCCGGTTGATGAATCTGGATGTGCGACACTTCTGTCTCAACACCGGCTTCGAGGCGCTGATTGATCCAGCCTTTATAAAAAGTAGCCGTGAAAACACCTGCAAACATGCCGATGGTAATGGCTGTTATAATTACTCCCGAGCGCACCCGGTTTCGCCAAATATTTTTCCATGCAATTGATGCAATCATTTCTCAAAATTTCAAGTTCCAAATTTCAAGTTCCAAGTTTTAGCTGCTTTCTTCGTTTCCGGTTTTCGCTCTCCTTTCTCCATGCTCAATGCCCATTTATCCATGCAGCGCTTTGATGGCCTTGAGCTTCAGTGACGCTACCACCGGATAAATACCAATCAGCAAAGTCAGTACAAAAACGCTGATGGCCTGCTGCCAAAAAACTTCAGCGGCAGTAGAAAAAAACATATACGGTTCGAAACCAAAGTCTTCCATCAATTTTGCAGTCTCTCCGGTTAAGGGTATCGGATTTTTTGCCTGAATAAGCAGGAGGGGTAGACTGACTGCCATTCCTGAAAGGATTCCAAGCAGGCCGATAAATAACGTTTCGATAAAAAGGATGACCGCCAGCTTCTTCTTTTGCATGCCTATGGAAATCATCACTCCAAATTCACGACGGCGTTCGGCAATCATCATCATGATGGTCCCGAAAATCCCAAAAGCAATAACAATGTACAAAATTGCCTTCATGATCACTCCTCCTGCACGGTCACTCTCAATCTGTTGGACTACCTCGGGCTGCATTTCTTCCCAGCTCATAATTGAAAAAGGTGGCTTAATCTCCTTCTTCAGATTCATAAGTGTCCGTTTCATCGCATCATTATCTGCCACATTGACCACCAGCGAAGTCAGTTTATTCTCAGCTCCCAGAAAACTTTGACAGGTTTTCAGTTCCATGTATATGATCGATTTGTTCAGCTCCGGAGAAACATGCTTAATGATGCCATGTACCGGGAACTTGCCGGCTGAGCTGACTCCATGATATCCCTGTGTGAGAACAACCAAAGTATCGTTCAATGTCAGGTTTAGGAATTTGGCCAGTCCATCGCCAATAACAACGCCATCGTCGTTGGCTTGCAGGTATTTTCCTGCAACAATTTTTTCGGCAATACCGGTGAGTTGTGTTTCAATATCAGGAACAATGCCAAAAACTGCTGCTCCCCGGGTTAATTCGCCGGCAGAAGCCAGTCCGAATGATTCCAGCCGTGGAATAACAAAATCTACTTCCGGATTCATTTTTAATCGATCAATTAAAGCCTGATCGTAATCGAATGAGTTGTTAATGCTTTTGTTTTCCCAATAGTCTTCGTGGTGTACCTGCATGTAACCGGAATAAAATTTCACCACAATCTCCACCATTTTGTCGTACGAACCTTCCTGCATGGAAGTCATGTAGGCCGACAGCAAAACCCCGAAAAAGATGGAAGCCACGGTAATCAGCGTGCGGCGTTTGTTTCGCCAAAGATTTCTCCACGCCAATTTGATATTTGTTGTCATAACTTCAACTTAAAGTAACTTAACCACCAAGAACACAAAGTCTTCTCGAAGTTTCACAAAGTTAAATTGTCTGGAGTTGTATTTCTTAGTGTAACTTTGTGGTTTACTTGGTGATCTTTGTGGTTTTTATTGCGTTCATTTAATCTTCTTCATATTCTGTATCGAGAAAAAGTCTTCTTTCATCGGCACGTCGAAGTCAGTGTTTTCAAAAATCATGATGGTCTTTTGTCCCTTTTTATCGGCTGGAATCATTTCCATACGGCATGGGATCACACGATCATCCATCTTCTTTACATCGCTCAAAATCTCCGTATTGACCAGAATTCCATCTTCATCGTAAAACTCTGCTTTAAGCCATAAATAGTCCTTTTTGCTGACCCACATCAATACTTTACCCCAAACCACCGGTGCATTTTCGAGTGGAATGAGTTCAACTTTATAGCAGAGATAATTATCGATTGTTTCCTCGCCAAGTAATTTATGGGTGTAATCTTTCACAATTGATGATTCGCGAACGAGATCGTCATTGGTAAAATCAGAACCCATCCACGATTGCATCATCATCGAAGGCGGAATTTTTATCATCCGTTCGATGGACGGAACCCAGTTCCACATTTCATTTTGGCGTTTCAGGAAAACCTGGCCTTTTTCTTTGGCTGGTGCAGTGACATAAATCAGCGAATATTCCGTTCCGAGCGCCCAGCTTTTCATCGAAATGGTTCGAGACCAGGTCGGTCGTTCGATGGTCATTGAAAAACTTCCTGTACTTGAGGTTCCACGGAATTTTTCATCGGATTTGCGAATAATTTCCTTGATGTCCTGGGCTGAGACTATTGAACTAATCAGGAAAAACAGATAAAATGTGAAATGGAGTTTCATGGCAACTATCAGTTTAAGCCTTTGCAGCCTCTCCTGGCTTTTCGGATTCTGGCACCGATTCGGCAGATTTGGGTTCGGCAGATTCGGCTGAAGATTCAACAGTACCTTCCACAACTTCTGTGGGTTCAGCCACAGGTTCAGTTTCGGGCTCAACACCCCTGATTTTTGCTTCAAGATTATCCACAACTGTTACGGCTTTTTCCTCAAACTTTTCCCAGACTTCCTCAATTTTTGCTTCAACAGAATCTTTTGTTTCTTCAGCTTTTTCATGGACTTTTTCGCTGGTTTCCTGTGCAAATTCTTTCAGGTTTTCTTTAGTCTCATCAATTACTTCTTCAAACTTTTCAGCTTTTTCCTTTGCAAATTCCTTTGCCTGATCAATACTTTGTTCCACTTTTTCGGTTCCAACTTTTTTGCTGGTCGAGAATAACCTTTTTAATGAATCTTTTAATCCCATAACGTTAGGTATTTTTTGGTTTGCTAACAAAGATACAATCTATCAGGTACATTCTGGTGCTAAACAACATTTAATTGATTGTAAAAGTATGCATGTAACATCGTACTCCAATCGGGAAAATCATACATTTGTAAGAGTGATTCATGCCTTGTTGACCTGAAGCAATTACCAAAACTTTCTTCCCATGTCAATAATCGGACTCGATTTAGGAGGCACAAAAATCTGTGCAGCCCTGTTTTCAGATGCGGGCGAAATCGTGACAACCACATACGACTTAGTTGGGGACAAGAAAGGCCCTGATGTTGGGCTGATCATTAAAAACCAAATCAATTTTCTGATTGGCAAAGCGAATCAGTTGATTGACCCGGTGCATTCACTGGGCATTTCGGTTCCAGGAATATTTTATTCCGAATCAGGGAAGGTTTGGGCGCCGAATATTGCTGGTTGGGAAGATTATCCATTACTCGAAGAGCTGAACCTGATGCTCAGCGACCGAAAAATAAAAGTGACTATTGATAGTGACAGGGCCTGCTCAATTTTGGGCGAAGTTTGGAAGGGCAATGCCAAAGGTTGCAAAAATGCCATTTTTATGGCTGTTGGAACGGGCATTGGTGCCGGGATTTTAATTGATGGTCAAATACTGCGCGGGGCAAACGACATTGCCGGCTGTATTGGCTGGCTTGCCCTCGACCGACCGTTTCAGGAAAAATACATTCCCTGCGGACTTTTTGAATATTATGCATCAGGCGAAGGTTTGGTGCGACATGCCCATGATGTTTTATTGCAGAATCAGTCATACACTGGCGTTTTCAAAAGTGGGATGGAAATCAATGCCCCTAATTTAATCGGGGAATATGAAGCCGGTGACGAAATTGCACGGATTGTTGTGGACCGTGCTATTGAATATTGGGGAATGACAGTTGCAAATTTAGTCAGCCTTTTTAATCCTGAAAAGATCATTTTGGGTGGAGGGGTTTTTGGAGAAGCTTCCCGTTTTTTAGACCGGATTTACACTGAAGCCAGGAAATGGGCACAACCAATAGGCTTTAACCAGTTTAGTATCGAAGTGTCGGTACTGGGAAATCAGGCAGGATTATTCGGTGCAGCATATTTGGCAATCAGGTAAAATACAACGATATGTACAACAAAAACCTTCTATTTCTGGCCGCGTGTCTGGCCATGTTGCTTTTCGGAATTGCCTGCGTGGCTATTGGTACGATCAATGAATATCTGACCAGTACCTTTTCGGTTGATAAAATCTTTATCGGATTGCTGGCTTCCACGTTTGCTGCCGGAGCGCTGATCGGTTCAGTCTCTTTTGGCCCTATTGTAGATCGGTTTGGCTATAAAACCATTATGGTCGTGAGCCTTTTATTCCTTTTTAGCGCTTTCGGTATTATTGGCCGGACTGACCAATTGGTTATTATACAAGCCATAATTTTTCTTTTGGGTTTGGGCGGAGGCATTATCAACGGGGCAACCAGCGCTTTGGTTGCCGATTTGTTTACCGAAAAGAAAGGTGCCTACCTGAGCTTTCTGGGCGTTTTCTGGGGACTTGGCGCTTTAAGTCTTCCGTTAGCAACTTCAATCCTGTTGAAAATTGACATGACCTATTCGTCCATTTTATCCATCATTGGGTTGCTGGCTATAATTCCACTAGGATTATTCTTATTCCTGAGATGCCCGGAAGCTAAAAATTCAGGTGGAATTCCATATAAAAAATACCTGAAAATGATAAAAAATCCAACCATCCTGCTTATTGGATTTTTCCTGTTCTTCCAAAGCGGGTTTGAAACACTGACTACCACCTGGACACCTAAATATTTTATGGAAGTCTATTCTTCGAGCACTCAAAATGCATTGATTTCGCTGACCATTATGAGTATCAGCCTGACCATCTCAAGGCTACTTTTAGGCATCGTCTTAAAAAAGACCGAAGCGTGGAAAGTGCTGGTTGCCGGCTTGCTAATTACTCTTTCAGGTTTAATGCTGATGAAATTTGGGGCATCCTACTCTCTCGGAATGGTGGGTATTGGTATGCTTGGTTTTGGTGCCGCGGCCGCCTTCCCTGTTATGTTGGGATATGTGGGATCCATGTTTCCCGAAATTTCCGGAGCAGCTTTTAGCCTTGTTCTGGTTATGGCTCTGACCGGGAATATGCTGCTGAATGCCCTTGGAGGAATGGTGTTCGAAACATACCATGTTGCAAGTTTTTCGCTTTATATGATTGCAATAATCCTTATCATGCTCATTCTCCTGTATATGATTGTACTGAAACTAAAAAAGCAAAATATTTTAAACAACTAAACAAACAAACCTATGTTAGCAAAAGAATGGTTGAATAACGCACGTGGAATCATGGACAAAATTGAATCCACCCAAATGGAGAATATTCAGAAAGCGGCTGAAATTATGGCCGATACTATCGAAAAGGAACGTTGGGTGCATACTTTTGGTTGCGGTCACGCCACTTTACCCATCGAAGAAATGTATCCGCGAATTGGTGGATTTGTCGGGTTTCACCCCATGTGCGAACTTCCGCTTACTTTTTTCACCAATATTATGGGCGGGATGAGCGTGCACAACTTTATTTTTCTTGAGCGTGTTGAAGGTTATGGAACCGAAATCCTGAAAGGATATACCTTTCATAAAGACGACTGTTTCTGGCTTTTCTCACATACCGGAATTAACGCCGTAAATATTGACATTGCCCTGAAAGTAAAGGAAATGGGCAATAAACTGATTGTGTTTGGATCGGCAGGTGAAGCGGAAGGCAAAAAATCGAGGCATTCGAGCGGAAAAAATATTTTTGAAATTGCTGATGTGGTTGTTGACACCTGTGTCCCGATTCAGGATGCCAGTGTAAGCCTGAAAAACCACATGGATAAAATCGGACCGATATCCACCATGGGATTTATAACTGCGGTTTGGATGACCGTAACCACGGTTGCCGAAATTCTGGCAGACCGCGGAGTTAAACTTTATATACACCCTTCGCACAATGTACCGGGCGATACCACCGCGAATGAACGATTGACCGAATGCCTGAATATTTACAAAAAGAGAATAGCAGGGATTTAGAAGGTAATAAATTACCACAATCAAACTATGAAAGCTGTCGGCATAAGTGTCGGTAGCTTTCGTTATTTTTGGCGAAGAATCAAATCTGCAGAAGTGTCTTAAGGCACGACTTTACATCAGGATAGTTTTCAACTATGCGGTAAACCTCACATTCCCTGCAATTCGTATTCTTACATGACATTCCCTTTTCTGATGCTTCCCAACAAGGATTAGAGTTACATTGAAAAGCCTCACATTTTTCTCGCTCAACTGCTGAGCATTTACGAATTGCCCAGCAAGGAATAAGAGCTAAAAGAGACCTGATACCGGCAATATTTAAACCATCCTCAATGAGCAATTTGTGAATATACTTTAAACGCAAAATATCAACCTGAGAAAATAGGTTCCGGTTGGATTCTTTCCGGTATGGAATAATAAGTCCCTTATCAATGTATTGTCTTATGGAATACACCGGGATTCCTGAAAGAGTGGAAGTGGTACTCAGCGTATAAACCGGTGTGGTGCTTTCAATTGTATGATTTTCCATAATTCGCTTATTTTATCCAAAATAGGAATTTTAAAGTTGACTGATTCCGGCTAAAAATCAAAAGCATTTATGCACGTTGCGGATTGAAATGATTTGCTTTTTACTCCAAAAGCTTGATTCAACCGATTTTTGATATTTATTGTTTGTTATTTACAGTTGTATACTGTTAACAGTTTGAGATTCTGAATTTTAAAAAATAACAATTACATGTAAATATAAAATATTTCATTATATTTATCCCTATCTGAATTGGCAAATGCAGATAATCTGAGTTTTAATACTCATAAATCATGTTGCAAATTTCAGGATGATCAATTGAACCATCATTGAGCAATTCATCATGTTTCCTGTTCTCAATATTTAATCACACTTTAAGATATTGATTCAAATAAAATTCATGCATGAACGATCAATCTTCTATAGATCATGTATTTACCAGAAAGCTAACCGAAATTATTCATGCAAATCTGGAAAATGAGAATTTTGGTGTAAAAGAATTAGCCAGGGAAACTGGCATGAGCCGATTCAATTTAAACCGGAAGCTGCATTTCATTTCCAGGAAAACAATTAACCAGTTTATCCGCGAAGTACGACTGGAAAGGGCGATGGAAATGCTCCGGAAAGAATCTGTAACAGCTTCTGAAGTTGCATTTAAGGTTGGATTTAGCAGTCCTGCTTATTTCAGCTCCTGCTTTTCAGAATATTTTGGTTACCCGCCGGGGGAGGCTAAAAAAAGAAGTTTAAACGGTTCGGGCGAAATAAAGGAAGTGCCTTCTTCAGAAATATCAGACACAAAACAGCCATTTATTCGGGCAAGAAAAACACCACCATGGTGGGAAAAACAGATTTGGCGGGCCGTTTCTGTTGCCACAATATGCATTTTCGCTGTCGTCATTTTAATCTTTTATTTCAAGCCTGAACCATTTGGGAAAATAAATTTCTTTGCACAAAATCACGTAAAAACCAAGGCAAAATCAATCGCCGTTTTACCTTTTATTAATGACAGTCACGACCCTGATAATGTGTATTTTATCAACGGTGTAATGGAAGCCATCCTCGACAATCTCGCTAAAATCAAAGACATGGAGGTGAGGCCCCGAAGATCGGTTGAACAATACCGAAACAACGAAACAAAAACAATCCCGCAAATAGCCCGGGAACTTGGGGTTAATTACGTTATTGAAGGAAGCGGACAAAAAATTGGGGATCAGGTGAGTCTTGTGATTCAGCTTATTGAAGCCAGTACTGACAAACATCTCTTTTCGATTCGAAAAAACATGAAGCTGGAAGATATCTTTTCACTTCAGAGCGAGGTAGCCATTAAAGTGGCTACCGAAATTGAGGCTGTCATTACCTTTGAAGAAAAAGAACTCATAAAAAAGATGCCTACCGCCAACATCGCCGCTTGGGAAATGTACTCAAGGGGACTGGAATTGCATAATATCGCAGATTTGGAGAACAACATTGAAAATGACCAAAAGGCCAAATTTTATTTCAAAAGAGCCATTAAGCTCGACTCCACTTATTCCGATCCTTACGTGCAGCTCGGGTGGATCAGTAATTCTTATGATGCAACGGACTCAGCATTTTTCTATGCCAACAAAGCTTTGCATTTCGATGATAAAAACTCAAACGCATACAGCCTGAGGGGTTGGCTATTTTATGAGAAAAACATGAAGGAAGAAGCAGAGGAAGCCTTGACTCTGGCTATCCGTTATAATCCAAACTGCTCTCCCGCATACGATTTTTTGGCCGAAATGTATTACAACAGGGGCGATTCGTACAAGGCAATTATGTACAAGTTAAAGGCAATTAAGCTCGAAAGCAATTCAATTGACAAGCGGAATAACTTAATTAGTTTATGGGATAGTTTCAATAATGTTGGACTGTATGAGGAAGCCAAAAAATATGCCGAAAAACTGATTGCATTAACCGGAGATTCAACTTATTATTACTGGAGTTTGCTGCAAACAGATTTTAACCTTGGCAATTATAAATCGGTAAATAATTATGCGCATAAAATTTATCGCACAGATTCGCTGAATTTAGGCAAACTGCTGGGATATCACCATTCCTATTTTCTTGGAAATACTTACATGAATTTAAGGGAATATAAGGAAGCCTACCGGATGGTAGAAAAATACACCGAATCAATGCAACGCCAAGGGCGAAAAGTTGAACCTTACCACTATTTTGGATATGTTTACCTGCAAAATGGCCGGACAAAGGAGTCAAATTTTCATTTTGAAGGATCAATTAAGTATCGGTTACAAATCATAGAGCAGAACAAGCCAACAGAAGTTTCTCCTCCGAATTTAGGTCTGGCCTTTATTTATGCAGCCCGTGGCGAAAAGGAAAAAGCACTGGAATACATGAGAGCCGTTAACAGATGTGCACCATATTTATATCGGTGTGCGCATATTACCGGATTAAAAATAAACCCAATGGTTGATTGCCTCCGCAACGAACCCGAATACAAAGAATTTATTAAAAATGCAGAAGTCCGGTACCTGGAAGAACACAATAAAGTTGAAAAATTATTGCGAACAGAAGGCATTCTGATCTCTTCGAAGCAATAATCGATGGTTTTACTTTCCTGAGTTTGCAAAAATCACCAGTTACTACCCAATTTTCTTGCCTACATTTTCCACATCAAAGCCAACTGTTTATTAACTCCTTGTTGTTGAAAGTTGAGGACTTTCAATAAAAATCGAAATAAATCGATAAAAATTGAAAGTTTTCGATTCTAAAATTGATATGTACCTGCTGTTGTTTTAGCTGAACTTTACCTGAGTTTAAAAAATCACATTTAGCTGACTGGAAGAATCCGAAAATCCTTTAACAGAGTAGGAAAACTAAAAAACTATCAATCATGAAAAAGACAATTTATTTGATGTTGGTGACATTCCTGATTTTATTGGGATGCTCAAAAGTGGATGATGTTGCAGTTGTTAATCAAGGTGAGAACCAGTTGAAATCTGCACCAGCAACCGTTGACAGGACTGTTCCAATGTATTATCAGGAAACGTATCCGAATACTCATCTGGGGGGAAAATTAACTGCAATTCCTGTTGAATGTGGTGGTGGTGAGCCAATTGATCATCTCCAAGGAACACTTGATGTTTTTTGCAGGATGTTTGGTCACTTTCATCCGGATTGGCCAGAGGGAACTCCTGGAGACCTGAATCATTTCCAATCAGAATGGATGATTCATAGTTATTCAGGAACTCTCACAAGCACTTCAGGTTCTGGAGAAGTGTTTGATGTACATGGAACTAAAAAGATGGATGTGATAGGAAAGGTTTTTACATTTCATTTAAATATCAAAGGCAGCCTTGGAAACCATTACATTCTTACTGCTTCAGGTACAAATGCCAATAATTCGTTGGGTTACACATTTACGATCGAAAGAGCAGTCTGCCCTGGAAATGTAGATGGGGAGTAATAAAGTTCTCTTCAAATGCCATAATCTTTCAATCCTGAGTCTAAAGGCTCAGGATTTTTTTACTCATAAAACTCCTCTCTATTTTTAGTCGCCACTTCAAAGAAAAACTCACCGATTTTTTCGATCAGGTGCCTAAAAAAACGTTCTACTTTATCAGTTGTGGCTTTTGTCGGATTACCAATCCCCGTATCAGCGGTTACACTTGTCCAGCGACATTCGGCCAAACCTCAGCCTTCGTGCATGGCGATATGTGTTTCAACTGACGGGTTGACTCAGAAGTCACCCCCTCAGTAAAACTACAATTACCAACCCGTTTGGACCGTCATATTCGTTTCAACCTTTTTTAAACAATCATTATACATTTTGTAATATTCGTCCGCCTTTTCTTTTCCATATTTAGCTGTTAATATAGGAAGCATTTCATAATTTGCATTGTTTAAAGCCGGATCCATCAGATAATAGTAGGTATATGTCCCATCCTGATTTTGTTTCGCAGGTTTCAAAAACCGAACTGTTTTGGTCACGTCCGGAGCAACCTCATCGCCAGCTGGTTTTAGGTACTTCAAGTTAAAATCTTCAAACTGTGCCACTTTATCTGCTTTTACATAGTTAGCAATTACCCATACAGCCCCTTCTGCCGATGCACGAGCCAGAACCGGTGGATTATTGGTGTTCCAAATATCACGTTGAATTTTCCATTTCCCGTCAACTTTTGCCCAGGTTACCAAATATTTACCCTGATCTGCAACAAAATCACCTTCAACGAATAGTTTATACCGGCCTTCCTCAATGGCTATATTGCCAAAACTTTCGGCAGATACTGTTTCCATTTGGGCTTTTTTTATCCCCATTTTCATCACTGCATTCCAAAATCCTTCAATTGCTTCAGGGCCTGTAACGACATCACTATTTGCCGGGTACAGTTTTGCATCAGCGGTGTAATTACTGGCTAAAGTTTTCGCATCACCCTGATTGAATGATTCGACAAATCCATTGTTAACCGCTGTAATTTCACTACTGACATCTTTAGGGCCTTGCATACACTGACTAAAGGTTAAAAACAAAAAAGAACCAATAGTCAGGATGCCAATAAAAGTTGACTTGTTTTTCATTTTGATTTTTTTTGAATGGTGAATACTATAAACAGAAATATTTCTGACTCAAAAGACAGAAATGCTTTGGAAGTTTTCGGGATGGAGACACTGATATTCAAAGGGAATTAGTTATAGAAAAACCTAAGTTACAATATAATAACCAGAAATCAAAAATGAAAAACATATGTTTTGTAGCACAAAAAAAATGGAGAGTTTAAACTCCCCATTTGTCAAAGCACAAAGAATCTTGTCACCTATAGAATTATAAAATCGTTGCCTCATTCATAAAAATCTGCCCGATTAGTATTGGCAATATCAAACAAAAATTCTCCAATCTTTTCAGTAAGTAATTTAAAAAATTGTTCGCCTTTCCCGAAAGTTGCCTTTGCCGGATTGCCGATCCCAGTATCAGCCGTTACACTTGTCCAGCGGCGTTCGGCCCAGCCCCAGCCTTCGTGCATGGCACTGAACTTGTATCTTTTTGCTCTGCCTTCGCCAGCTTCCGAGATTGGCAGTACCCATTCAGGTTTCAGGTAAAGCATGAGGCTGGTTTCCACTTCTCCGGCATGTTCGCCCAAATCTTCAAAAATGGTATTGGCATCCTTCACTTTATACCAATTTACTTCAGAAAGGAACATTTTGGGGTACTTCAGTCCCAATTCACGCAGCATTTGCCTGAAGTCGTTTCCTCCATGGCTGTTCAGGATCACCATTTTATAAATTCCCTGACGGTTTAGTGTTTCAATGACATCTTTCAGGATGGCAAACTGGGTTGAAGGATTTAGATTCATATCAAGTTTCACATCAAACTGACCTGTATTTACTCCAAATGGAATTGCTGGCAAAACAATCACTTTGGCACCTTTTTCCCAGGCAATGCGGGCAGCTCCGGCTGCAATTGCATCGGCTTCCACATTGTCGGTTGAATACGGAAGGTGATAGTTATGTGCTTCCGTAGCACCCCAGGGCAGAACGACCAGTTGATAGGTTTCATCTTTAACGGTCTTCCAATTTGTTTCGGCTAAAATGTACGGTCTCATATTCGGGTTTATTAGTTTATAATTGTCTTTTATGCGTTTGAAAAGGTAAAGTTAAATCCTTCATGAAGCCTGAAATTGTGCAATCGAATGCATTAGTCAGAAATATGTCCTTTTGCCTTTTTACTTTTGCCTTGGTTTGATACCTTTATAGCAAATTTTAAGACTCTAAATTTAGAAATAAACCAACTAAAATAATGATCATGACTAACGATCGCAGAACTTTTATCAAACAATCGGCTACGGTAGCTGCCGCCGTAAGCATTTTCCCAACCATTATGAATGCCGGCTGCATCGGAGCCAACGAAAAAGTAGTTGTTGCACTGATAGGATGTAACAATCAGGGCTGGACCAATTTAGTGTCATTTATGAAACTGCCCAATGTGGAATGTGCTGCCCTGTGTGATGTTGACCGGAATGTTTTGGAGAAACGCGCCGCTGAAGTTGAAAAGATGACTGGTAAAAAGCCAGCACTTTATGGTGATTTCAGAAAAGTACTTGAACAAAAAGACATTGATGCCGTAATTATCGGCACTCCTGACCACTGGCATTGTATACCGATGATTTATGCAGCAGAAGCCGGAAAAGATGTGTATTGTGAAAAACCGCTTGGTTATACCATCGAAGAATGTAACCTGATGGTGAAAGCAACTCACCGCTATAAGACTGTTGTGCAGGTTGGACAATGGCAACGCAGCGACCCTCACTGGCTTGATGCAGTGAAATACCTTCATGCAGGTAATCTGGGACGTGTCCGTTCGGTTCGTGCCTGGTCATATGTGGGTTGGAAACGCTCCATTCCTGTAGTTCCTGACGAACCAACTCCTGCCGGTGTTGATTATGACATGTGGTTGGGACCACGTCCATCACGACCATTCAATAAAAACCGGTTTCATGCCTCGTTTCGCTGGTACTGGGATTATGCAGGTGGCGTAATGGCTGACTGGGGTGTACACATGCTGGATTATGCCTTGTTTGGAATGAACCAATATGTACCTAAATCAATCAGCTCTTCGGGTGGAAAATATGCTTTCCCGACTGATGCGATGGAAACTCCGGATACCCAAATGGCGATTTATGATTTTGGTGATTTTGGTATCTTGTGGGATCATACCATCGGAATTAATGGCGCCCAATTTAAACGCCGTCCGCACGGTGTTGCATTTATTGGTGAATATGGAACCCTGATAGCTGACCGGGGTGGCTGGGAAGTAATGGCCGAAACAACCAGCACCAGCGCCAAAGAAGGTTTTGTTGACCTTCCGATTCAGAAAGGAACCGGGAAAGGATTGGATTTACATACCGCCAATTTCATCGATTGCATCAAAACCCGCAACAAACCCAATTGCGACATTGAAATTGGAGCTCACATTGCCCGTTTTTCGCACATGGGAAACATTGCCTATCGACTGGGAAGAAAAATTGTTTGGGACGGTGACAAACAGGAATTCCTGAACGATCCTGAAGCCAATGCCATGACCAAAGCTGAATACCGTGCACCCTGGGCATTGCCTAAAGTATAGAAATTTATCCATTGCTGACAGGTTGACTTGAATTCACCTCAGTACCTTAAAAGCACTTCGAAAGATCGGGGTGCTTTTTTGCTTTTATTCTAAAGGTTGGCAGCAGATTCGCTGCTGTAGTAAGGAATGGTAAAAATAAAGGTAGAACCAATACCTGTATCAGAGATGATTGTCATTGTACCACCAAGTTTTTCAACTAAAGCTTTTGAAATGGGTAATCCTAAACCTGTACCACTATAGGTCGCCGTAAGTGAGTTTTCAACTTTTCTGAAAGGTTTAAAGATGAGTGATTGATCCTCCGGGGCAATGCCAATACCAGAATCTTTAACGTAGAACTCCATAAAGTTTCCTTTCTGAATAAACCCAAATTCAACATTCCCGTAGGGAGTAAATTTTATAGCATTACTGAGTAAATTTTGAAGTACCTGACGAAGTCTGTTTGCATCGGTATATGCTACAAATTTTTCTTTCAGATTGTCAGGATTAAGTGTTAGAACCAGGTTTTTTAATTCTGCCTGATCCCCGAATTGGTGGAGTAAGGCATTCAATAGTTCGGTAATATTGACGGCTTCGGAATAAATTGAAATCTGGCCCGCTTCAATCTTTGAAATTTCAAGAATGTCATTAATAATTGTTAAAAGTTGTTCTCCGTTCGAATTAATTATTTCGATGTATTCTTCTTTATTTTCTTTGGTTAAATCCGGTTCATTTAAAAGATTAGAAAATCCTAATATTCCGTTTAAAGGCGTACGGATTTCGTGACTCATATTGGCTAAAAATGCCGATTTTAGATTATCTGATTCTTCTGCCTTATTTTTTGAAATAAACAGTTCAGAGTTCATTATCTGAATCTGATCCAGACTTTCTTTCATTTCCTTATTTAATTTTAAATATTGGCTGTTCAGTATCCTATATTCGGCGATTTGTATTTTGAGGGAATGCATACTCGATTTCAATGCTTCATCGGCTTGTCTTTTCTGGTGTCGCAACTCTGCCTCCTTAAGTTCCCTGTCAAATGCGGGCACTAGACGGCTCAAATTGTTTTTCATGATATAATCATGTGCTCCTGCTTTCATTGCAGCCACCGCGGTATCTTCACCAATGGTACCTGAAATTAAAACAAAAGGAATGTCTAAACCAATTTCTTTAAGCTCCTCCAAGGCATCAAGTCCGGAGAACTGAGGCAATGCATAATCTGAAATAATAAAATCCCAGCTCTTATTTCTCAACGCCTCCCTCAATGCCGCCCGTGTTTCAATTTGCTCATAAACGATGTCAAATCCACCTCTTCTGATCTCATCTATTTCCAATTCAGAATCATCCTTGTTATCCTCGATTATCAGGACTCGAATTTTATTTTTCATCTGTCAGTTTTTTCAATTTACATTTCTGCAATTATCAAATCAGCATTCCTCTTTCAGCCCAGGATTCAACAAGATGATTAGCTGAACCGACTTTACATGTCATTATTGATCGATTTGAAAATTTGCTTTTATTGTTTTCAGGTACTGATAATTTTCTTTAGGAATACATCCTGCCAGCCATTCTGATAAGCATGGAATTCAAAAAAAGAACAATCAGTTTTCCAGTTCAAAATGTTTTTTTCATTTACGTTTATTTGGTAATAACTATTTCTGAAATTGATTCGTTAAGAACCAACCAGTAAAGACCCAATTGTTTGATTGCTTCCGAAAATTGCTCAAAGTCAACAGGTTTGCGGATATAACTATTGGCTCCAAGCTCATAGCTTTTTAAGATATCTACTTCTTCTTTCGATGAAGTAAGAATGACCACAGGCAAAAGTTTTGTAGAGGGATTTGAGCGAATGGTTTTTAGTACTTCCAATCCATCAACTTTAGGCAGTTTTAGGTCAAGCAAAACCACTTGCGGTAGTATGTCTAAGTCCCGGGTTTGATACTTTCCGGTCCCGAACAGATAATCCAGAGCCTCTTCACCGTCCCTGGCTACAATGACCTCATTGGTAATCTTATTATCCTTAAATGCCATAAGTGTCAATAATTCATCATCAGGATTATCTTCAACCAGAAGAATAATTTTCTCATACTGTTTCATTTTCTTATTTTATTATAGTGTAAAAAAGAATGTTGTTCCTTTATCGATTTCACTCTCAGCCCAAATTGCTCCCTGATGCCGGCGAATAATTCGCTGTACAGTTGCCAGCCCAATGCCAGTACCTTCAAATTCGGAAAGGCTGTGAAGACGCTGAAATGCTCCGAACAGTTTGTCTATGTATCGCATATTGAAACCTGCTCCGTTGTCCCTGATAAAATATATGATCTGTCCTTCATTTTGGATAGTCGAAAACTCAATTTCTGTTTCAGGCTTGTTTTTTGAGTACTTCCAGGCGTTGCCCAATAAATTTTGCAAAGCGATATGTATCAAATTCCGGTCTCCGTTAATAATCAAATCATCCTGAATAGATATATTTGCTCTCCTTTCCGGATTTGATTCTTTAAGCTCACTGACAATCGATCTGGCTATAGCCGAAAGATCTATTTCTTCCATATTCATATCAATGCGTGAGATTCGGGCAAGTTTAATAAGGTCGTCGATCAGGTTTCCCATATGGCGGCTCGAATTCATTACCCGATTAAAATAATCTTTCCCCTGATCATCAAACAGATGGCTATAGTCTTTTAGAATTTTATTGCTGAATCCATCGATGCTGCGAAGCGGTGCCCGAAGATCGTGTGATACCGAATAAGAGAAAGCTTCAAGCTCCTTATTAATATTTTCAAGTTCTATGGTTCGTTTATTAACTCTTAGTTCAAGTTCAGCGTTACTGTCCTGCATCTTTTTATATAGTTTTGTATTTTCAATAGCTAATGTTGCACGTCGTGCAAGCTCTTTGGCAAACTCAAGGTCACCTTCATCAAACAACCTTCCAGAATCTGATAAAACTAGCGTCAACACTCCATAAATCTGATCCCGGCTGATGAGCGGAACAATGATTGCTGATTTTAATCCAAGTTCCCGTAATATCCTGAGATGTTCCTGATCCTTTGCAGCCATCACAAGCATTTCATCAGGAATATGGGTATATAATTGAGGTTTACGGGTGCGCACTACCTCATATACTCCTTGTGGGGCCGAGGGATCGGTCGGATATTTTTTCTCCAGTTCAAATACAAAATCAATTTTTTTTGAATCGACATGCGATACCACAATACGTTTTATTTCACCATCCTCCTCAATCTCATCAATGGCACACCAGTCAGCTATTTCAGGAGTTAACATATCGGCTAGATTCTTCAATGTTTCGGAATAATCGAGCGATGAAGAAAGTTTATTACTGGCTTTGGTCAGAAAAGTCAGCCTAAGTTGATTTTGATTCATTTCTACGCGGGCAGCTTTTTCTTTTTTCAGCGCCAGTTCAAGTTCAGAAGTCCGCTCAATGATTAAATGTTCAAGGTTTTCATTTAATTTTCGTATTTCCGCTTCTGTTTTTTTCTGTTTAGTAATATCCCGAATGGCTGAGATCACTAAAATCCCCTCTTCACCAATTAATTTCATGGGGCTCAAACTTATTTCCACCGGAAATTCACTTCCATCCTTCCGTTTTCCAAATAATTCCATTCCAACTCCCATCCCACGTACTTTGGGATGTTCCACATATCCATGCCGGTGTCCGGTATGCTTGTTATGGAACCGTTCCGGAATAAGAATCTCAACCTCTTTCCCAATAATTTCGTTTCGTTCGTAACCAAAAATCCGTTCTGTTTGTGCATTTACCATCTGAATTCGTCCATTGCTGTCGGCAATTACCATGGCATCGGGGGCAGATTCTAATAAACCCACGAACTTCGATTCTGATTTCTTTTGTGTTGTAATATCACGAATCGCAGACATCACTAATATCCCTTCTTCGCCAACTAATTTCATTGGGCTTAAACTAATTTCCACCGGGAATTCGCTTCCATCTTTCCGTTTTCCAAACAATTCCATTCCAATCCCCATGCTACGTACCGTCGGGTTTTCAATGTAATTATTCCGGTGCCCGGTATGGTTATTATGGAAACGTTCCGGAATAAGAATCTCAACTTCTTTCCCAATAATTTCGTTTCGTTCGTAACCAAAAATCCGTTCTGTCTGTGCATTTACCATCTGTATTTTTCCATTGCTGTCGGCAATTACCATGGCATCGGGGGCAGATTCAAGCAAACCTACAAACTTCGATTCTGATTTTTTGCGTTCGCCTAACTCTTCCTCAAAATCTTTGGGCGTTCTCAGGGCCAAGGCAACAGGTAGAAATTTGTAAATAGCAAAAATTGTAACCCAGGAAATAACAGCGGTCATGAATCTTAGCATGGCGCTTAGCCTGTAAGCCGGCCACCAGAAAATAATGGCATCCATCAAATGAGTCAGTCCGCAGAAAAGGATAAATGCGCCAAATAACCAAAATACAGTCGGCAAAGGAATTCCGGGTTTCTTTCTTATAAACTGAATTAGAAAGATAGGAATTACAAAATAGGCAGCCCAAATAGCCAGATCAGAAATAATATATAGCCAACCATGAAACTCTGTCCAGTTTCCACAGTACCATCTTGCAGGCCAACCGTCTGCGCTGAACAGTTCTTCAATAAACTCGGTTATCTGTTCCATTGTGCTATATTTTAGCATACTATGCCTTCATTTTAAAAAAAATCCCTCATAGAAAATATGCTTACATTAAGAAGAATTTTTATTCTTCTACGTTTTCACCTACCAGAATTGTTCCGAAAATCTTAAATATATTAAGATATTATTGTCTGTTATTATTTTTTTATAAAAATCGGACTTATTCAAATTCCATGATACTATATAACTAATTAATAAACAGCAACTTGAATGAATTATACTTTAAAACATATCAAAACTGTATTGTAAAAAAAATAAATTAAAGTTGACTCTTAGGTAAGATGAAGTATGAATCCAAATTATCAAAACGATTCAAATGGGATTCTTTTTGATAAAATAATTATGGCCTTAACGATTAAAAGTTTTGCTGAATTATAGAATCTTAAATCATTACTGTTGATCTTTTTTCATTGGTCCGATCATATCTCCCGGAACAACCCATTCGTCGAATTGCTGTTCGGCCAAAAGTTCCAAATCTAAAGCGGCTTTTTTCAGGCTTGAATTGTCATCATAAGCTTTTTTAGCAATTCTGGCTGCATTTTCATATCCAATGTGCGTGTTTAATGCAGTTACCAACATCAGCGAATTCCGGAGGTTCACTTCAATTCTAGTCATATTTGGTTCTATTCCGGTCACGCAATGATCGTTAAAAGACCGGCAGGCGTCGGCCATAAGTGTAGCCGATTGCAACAATGCATTTATCATGACTGGTTTAAAAACATTCAACTCGAAGTGCCCCAATGAGCCCGCCACTGAAATCGTGGTGTCGTTGCCCATAACCTGTGCGCAAACCATTGTTAAAGCTTCAATCTGTGTTGGGTTCACTTTTCCGGGCATAATGGACGATCCGGGTTCATTCGATGGGATGGTAATCTCTCCAATTCCTGATCGGGGGCCTGAAGCAAGCATCCGGATGTCGTTGGCTATTTTCATCAGGCTAACGGCCAGTTGCTTAATGGCACCGTGAGTTTCTACCAAAGCATCGTTTGAGGCTAACGCTTCGAACATGTTTTCAGCCGGAATAAAGGGCAATCCGGTTAATTGGGCAATAGTGTCTGCAACTTCGCTGGCATAACCTTCCGGAGTATTCAAGCCTGTTCCGACAGCGCTTCCTCCCATGGCTAGTTCCGTAAGATGTGTCAAAGAGTTTCTTAGTGCTTTTAACCCGTGTTGCAGCTGAGATACATAGCCGGAGAATTCCTGTCCCAATGAAATGGGGGTGGCATCCATGAAATGGGTACGTCCTATTTTGATCACGTCAGCCATGTATTTTGATTTCGCGTTTAGCGAGTTTGTCAGTGTTTCGATAGCAGGAATTGTATGCCCAACAATCTTTTGATAGGCTGCGATGTGCATGGCTGTTGGAAAGGTGTCGTTGGATGACTGAGATTTATTCACATCGTCGTTCGGATGAATCGGTCGCTCACCTTCGCCTAATTTGTTGCCTTGCAATACGTGAGCGCGATTGGCAATGACCTCATTGCAATTCATGTTGGTATGAGTTCCCGAACCTGTTTGCCAAACCACCAGCGGAAACTGATCGTCGAGCTGGCCATCGGTAATCTCATCGCAGACTTGCGAAATCAGATTCATCTTTTCCTCTGATAATATTCCAAATTTATAATTGGTTATGGCAGCAGCCTTCTTCAAATAACCAAACGCATGAATAATTTCAAGAGGCATTGATGCTGGCGGACCTATCTGAAAATTAAACAGCGAACGTTGGGTTTGAGCTCCCCAGTATTTATCGGCTGGGACCTTTACTTCACCCATCGTGTCTTTTTCAATTCGATATTTCATAGCAAGTCTGGTTTATAGTATACTGACTTTTCTTAATGCTATGAACAAACTTATTTTGCTGATTGTTTTCTGATTATTAATGTTTTATACTTTTATGCTACCCAATGGTAGTTTGTGAATAGAACAATTAAAAAAATGAAATATGGAAGCATTACCGAAACCTGAAGTGGCTGAATTTATTGCGCTTCATTTAACAGACTGGACTATTGATGACAATACTATTGTCAGGGATTTTAAGTTCAAAACCTTTGTTGAGGCTTTTTCTTTTATGACCGCCATCGCATTAATTGCCGAAAAAATGAACCATCATCCGGATTGGAGCAATTCGTACAATAAAGTCAATGTAACCTTAACCACACATGAAGCTAAGGGGGTCACCCAGCGGGATTTTGATTTAGCCGGTTCAATTGACCAAATATGGAAAAATTATCAGTTATGAGTTAATCAGGTGTATTGTCTTTATCTGTGTAATACCGAACCATTGGTCGGTTCTTCGAAGTACAGTCTACAACTTCAAAGCCTGCCTGTTCAAACGATCGGTATAATCCGATCCAGGCAAATGAATCAGCAAGCCTTTCCTGGGTTGGAATCGTTGGGTAAGCTTCAATGATCTTAATATTTTGTGTCTGGGCATATTTGATAACGCCTTTCAATAACTCAACTGAAACGCCAAGCCGCCGGAAGTTTTTGTCAACAAAAAAACACGGGATCGACCAGACAGGCTGATCGTCGATTCGCTTGTGAACGCGCGACTTCTCTAATTTCAGGAAATCTTCGCGTGGAGCAAAAGCGCACCAGGCAATGGGCAAATCTTCATAAAATCCGAGAATCCCGGCAGGTTTGCCTGCCCATACCAGTTCTTTCATGGCCAACTTGTTGCCATCGTTTTCTTTTCCTTCCTGAAAATCTTGTTTTCGGAGTCGGGGCCACATACACCAGCAGTTTCCACAGGCACCACGTTCACCAAAAAGCTGGACAAATTTGCCCCAATTCTCTTTTGTCAAGGGTTCGAAAGTCAGCTGACTTAAAAATTCAGGATCTTTGGATTGCATCTTTTTTGCCATGTCTGATTTGTTTCTATCTGATGATCCTTTAAAAATCGATTAAATGTATTTCAGCCACCATTTTTGATGTTCTGCTTTATAGACACCATACTTCCGGCAAGGATAGTATAAAATCAGGACAACTCCGATCCAAATGATATAGATTGCCCAAAGTTCAAGCCCGCTTTCAGTCCCTTTTGGACGGCCAAAATTTCCGGAAGCAAAATCGAGATCAGCCCAATGAAATCCCTGCAAAAACATGATTACAATCATTAGTGTATGAATAATATACCAATGGATGAGGTAAAAGAAAAAGGGTACTTTTCCATAAATGGATATGAAGTTGGTAAACCGATTTTTTATCTTCTCCCCCATTGCAAGAATTAAAAACATGATTCCCAAAGTGACTAGACAGAACAGAAGCGACGGTGGGTACTTGGTCACATTAATAAATGAGAGAAAGGTAAATAAACTATTTTTCTGGATTGCCCATAAGTTTGGATCACCATAAATGTTTACGAAACGAAGAACTGTAAACAGAACCAATGCTCCCAATCCAATTTGTAAAAACGTATTCCTTCTTTTATCATCTGCCAGTTCAAAAAGTTTTCCGGAAGCAAAACCGACCAACATAATCCCCAACCAGGGAATTGGGGGGTAACCCATAATAAAATTCACCTGAGATGTAACCGGATAGGCTGCAACTGCAAACAATGGCGATAAAATAGTTTTCACCAATGGCATTCCTTCCAAAGGAATTAACGGGAGCAGATTATGGCCAAAGATAATGATCAGACCTGTGATTCCGATGGTAACTGGAGAAAGCCAGAGCATTAAACTTAGGCCTATAAAGCCAAAACCTATAGCCGCAATCACCTGAAAAAGCCAGGTGTGAAAACCCAAATCGAACCAGACTCCAAAATTTACGAGCGTAAATTCGAGCAGTATCAACCAAAATCCCCGTTTGATAAGTAGTTTTCTGCTTTGTGAAGGATTTCCTCCATTGATGAATGAAATATAAGCTGATGTTCCTGCAAGGAATACAAAGATTGGCGCACACAAATGAGTAATCAGCCGGGTAAAAAACAATGCCGGAGTAGTTGTCGACAAATCAACCGGATTCTGGGTGATTGAACTGACATGCATCAGGTCGCGGACATGATCCAAAACCATTAATATCATTACCAGTCCTCTTGTGAAGTCAATGCTGTAGATTCTTTTCATTGCCCTGTATTGGTTTAATTGACCGATTGGCAATTTAATGATTTCTACAATAAAAAAAGCGTCCGAAATCCCCTTCCAAACGCTTTTCCTTTTTCCTTATTTCTTATTCCTTTATTCTACTGCCACGGTAGCTTCTTGCCTCACTTTACTTCCGGGGTAAACTTTCAGAGCTTCCTCCAGAATCTTCAACGAAGTGGCTAAATCTTCCTTTTTCAGCACATAAGCGATGCGGACTTCATCTTTTCCATAACCCGGAGTGGTATAAAATCCGGAGGCAGGAGCCATAAATATGGTTTGGTTCTCGTATTCGAAGTCGCTTAGCAGCCAGGCACAAAACACATCGGCATCATCAACCGGAAGACGTGCAACAGTGTAAAAGGCTCCCATCGGGATGGGCGAATAAACTCCGTTGATGCGGTTTAACCCATCGACAAGAAACTTGCGACGTTCCACATATTCGTCATACACGTCGTGCATGTATTCCTTATTGTTGTCGAGCGAAGCTTCGGCTGCAATTTGTCCAATTAAAGGCGGACTTAACCGGGCCTGGCAAAACTTCATAACATTTTTCTTCAGGGCTTTATTTTTGGTAATCAGCGCACCTATCCGGATTCCGCATTCGCTGTAACGTTTCGAGACGGAATCAATCAATACCACATTTTGCTCAATTCCTTCCAGATGAAAAGCCGAAATATACGGAGCGCCTGTATAACAGAATTCGCGGTACACTTCGTCCGAGAATAAATATAGATCATATTTTTTGATCAGGTCACGAATCTGGTTCATTTCACTGCGATTATACAAATATCCGGTAGGGTTATTCGGATTGCAGATCATGATTCCTTTCGTTCGTGGAGTGATCAGTTTTTCAAATTCGGCAACCGGAGGCAAGGCAAATCCTTCATCAATTTTTGACGGAATGGATTTGATTACAGCGCCTGCCAGAATTGCAAAAGCCGTGTAGTTGGCGTAGGCCGGTTCAGGCACAATAATTTCGTCGCCCGGATCGAGACAAGCCAGAAACGCAAAAGTTACCGCTTCAGAACCACCTGTAGTAATGATAATATCCTCCGCTGTTACATCAATTTTGAACGTATGATAGTACGCCGCAAGCTTTTCACGGAATGATTTGATTCCTTCACTGGGAGAATACTCCAGAATTTTGCGGTCAATGTTCCGAATTGCGTCTAGGGCATTTTGTGGCGTTGGTAAATCAGGTTGTCCAATGTTCAGATGGAACACTTTTCTTCCTTTTTCCTTGGCCTGGTCAGCCAAAGGAACCAACTTCCGGATAGGTGAATCCGGCATCAAATTACCTCGTTCCGATGTAATAGGCATGTTGTAGAAAATATTATCAGTAAAGCGGGCAAATATACGATTATCAATCTTAAATTAAAATTTTAGGTTTTAGATTAATGTGAAATCTTAACAGCACAATAACTTTCAGTTTTAAAGATCGGGAGTCGGATTTGTTGTAAATTGACTCAAATTTGTATGACAGGTTTTTGTGCTGAACCCAATTCATTGTATTTTATCATGTTTTCAGAGGTTCATATCATCTACTTTTGAAGTCTTCGAAAACAATAAAATACTACGACAATGATTATTGGAGTTCCAAAAGAAATTAAAAACAACGAAAACCGTGTTGCTTTAACCCCAGCCGGAGCGGCTGAATTGGTTAAAAATGGCCATACTGTTTATGTACAGTCAACCGCCGGTATGGGAAGCGGATTTGAAGATGAAGATTATGTTTATGCACATGCAACTATTCTTCCTACTATCGAAGATGTGTACGCCATTGCAGAAATGATCATCAAAGTAAAAGAACCCATCGAATCAGAATATAAGCTGATTAAGAAAGATCAGATTTTATTTACTTATTTTCATTTTGCATCGGGTGAGCCTTTAACAATGGCCATGATCGAAAGTGGATCAATTTGCCTTGCTTATGAAACCGTTGAAATGGCCGACCGTTCATTGCCCCTGTTAATTCCAATGTCGGAAGTAGCGGGTCGTATGTCGATTCAGGAAGGTGCCAAATACCTGGAAAAAACTTTTGGCGGATATGGTGTATTACTTGGCGGCGTTCCCGGAGTTCCACCGGCAAAAGTGCTGATTATCGGTGGCGGAATTGTTGGTACCGAAGCCGCAAAAATGGCCGGAGGTCTGGGCGCTGATGTGACCATTATTGATGTGAGCCTGAAACGTCTGCGTTACCTCGATGACATTATGCCTGCCAACGTGAAAACCATGATGAGTAACGAATACAACATTCGTGAAATGGTTCGCAATGCTGATGTGATTATCGGTGCGGTTTTAATTCCCGGTGCCGTTGCTCCAAAACTGATCACCCGCGATATGATTCCAACCATGAAACACGGAACTGTTTTGGTTGACGTAGCTGTTGATCAGGGTGGTTGTTTCGAAACAACTGTGCCAACCACACACGATCACCCGACTTTCGTAATCGATCATGTAATTCATTACTGCGTTGCCAATATGCCCGGAGCTGTGCCACGTACATCAACTTTGGCTTTGACCAACGCTACTTTGCCTTACGCGATACAAATAGCTAACAAAGGCTGGAAAAAAGCTTGTACAGAAAATGATGCTTTGATGAAAGGCTTGAATGTTGTAAACGGTAAAGTTGTTTACGAAGGAGTGGCTGAAGCCTTCGGTCTTCCTTATCAGAACGTTCAGACAGTATTGTAAGATCAATCAATTTAAATTTTATATGGAAGGCTGGAATCAAATATTCCGGCCTTCTTTCATTTTACCCCAAACGTTTTATTCTGTCAACGAACTAATTTTTCTATTTTTGCAGCTTCGTTCAAAAAGATAATCAGAGAATACTCAATAAAATACCAAAAATGGAAATCCCAAGCAAATACAACCCCGCCGAAGTTGAAGATAAATGGTACAAGTACTGGATGGAAAATAAGTTTTTCCATTCCGAACCCGATGAACGTGAACCTTACACCATTGTCATTCCTCCGCCAAACGTCACCGGTGTGTTGCACATGGGACACATGCTCAACAATACCATTCAGGATATTTTAACGCGTCGAGCTCGTATGTTGGGCAAAAATGCCTGTTGGGTACCCGGAACCGACCATGCTTCGATTGCTACCGAAGCCCGCGTGGTGAACAAATTGAAAAACGAAGGGATTTCGAAATTCGATTTGAGTCGCGAAGAATTTCTCGATCATGCCTGGGAATGGACGCACAAACACGGAGGAATCATTCTTGAACAGTTAAAAAAATTGGGTTGTTCCTGCGATTGGGATCGTACGGCTTTCACCATGGACGAAATTCGCAGCGATTCAGTCATCAAAACTTTTGTCGATTTATATGATAAAGGACTGATTTATAGAGGCGTTCGTATGGTAAACTGGGATCCGGCCGCGAAAACCGCATTGTCTGACGAAGAGGTGATTTTTCGCGAAATGCAATCGAAATTGTATTATCTAAAGTACCAGATAGAAAGCACAGCCCCCCTTAGTCCCCCCGCAGGGGGGAAATTGGATCCCCAGTACAAGACAGCGAGAAAATCGGAATATGAATTGTTAAAAAAGAATGCAAAGGATTTACGACGGTTCTCGACCGCAGCTGAAAGTATTTTATGGGAGGTTCTTCGCGGAAACCAATTAGGAGAAAAATTCAGGAGACAGCATATTATCAATGACATTATTGTTGATTTTGTTTGTCTTTCAAAAAACCTTGTAGTTGAAGTTGATGGTGGGTATCACAATACTCTGGAAATTCAGGACTTGGATAAAATCAAAACTGAAATTCTGAATGATTTAGGCTATACAGTCATTCGTTTTACGAACGAAGAAGTATTAGGAAACACTGATTCAGTCATACACTCTATCCAAGATGCGCTTAAAAGCTCCCCCTCCGGGGGAGTTGAGGGGGCTTTCGTTACCATTGCAACTACCCGCCCTGAAACGATTCTGGGTGATACTGCTGTTTGTGTGAACCCGAACGATCCACGTTTTACCCACCTAAAAGGCAAACGCGTTTTGGTTCCGCTGATCAACCGCTCCATTCCGATTATTGAAGACGAATATGTGGACATGGAATTCGGTACAGGCTGCCTGAAAATTACGCCATCGCATGATGTGAATGACTATGAGATTGGTCTGCGCTTCAATCTGCCAAGCATCGACATTTTCAACGAAGACGGCACCATGAGCGAAGCTGCCGTAATGTTTATCGGTGAAGATCGGTTTGCCGTTCGCGAGAAAATCATGGTCGATCTCGAAGCTGCCGGAAACGTTGCCAAAGTAGAAGATTATACCAATAAAGTTGGTTTCTCAGAACGTACACATGTTCCGATTGAACCAAAATTGTCGGCTCAGTGGTTCCTGAAAATGGATAACCTGATTAAACCCGCCACTGAAAATGTTCTGAACGATACCATTCAGTTTTATCCACCAAAATTTAAAAATACCTACCGCCACTGGATGGAAAACATCAAAGATTGGTGCATCAGCCGTCAGTTGTGGTGGGGTCACCGCATTCCGGTGTGGTATATCAGTAGCCCCACCCCAGCCCTCCCCGAAGGGGAGGGAGCAACGAACTACGGATTTGTAGTTGCTGCAACTGAAGAGGAGGCTCGAAAATTGGTAATCGAAAAATTCCCCTCCCTCGGAGGGGTTAGGGGAGGCTTCTCTCTTGTTCAGGATGAAGATGTGCTCGATACCTGGTTCTCAAGCTGGTTATGGCCCATTTCGGTTTTCGATGGAATCAGTAATCCCGACAACAAGGAAATTAATTATTATTACCCAACCAACGATTTGGTAACTGGGCCGGATATTATTTTCTTCTGGGTGGCACGAATGATTATTGCCGGGTACGAATACCGCAATCTGTTCCCGTTCAAAAACGTCTATTTCACCGGAATGGTGCGCGACAAACAACGTCGAAAAATGTCGAAATCGCTGGGTAATTCGCCCGATCCGCTCGACCTTATTGACACTTACGGAGCCGATGGCGTTCGTGTAGGAATGTTGCTTTGTTCACCTGCCGGTGGCGATTTGATGTTCGATGAGAGTTTACCGCAACAAGGCGCCGGTTTTGTTACCAAAATCTGGAATTCATTCCGACTGGTTAATGGCTGGGAAGTGGATTATAAAATTCCACAACCTGAACATTCCAAATTAGCCATTAGCTGGTTCTACGAAAAATTCAGTCAGATTGTTGAGCAAACCGACGACCATTTCGATAAATTCCGTATTTCGGATGCGCTAATGAACGTTTATACCACTGTTCGCGACGAGTTCTCCGGATGGTTGCTCGAAATGGTGAAACCGGCCTACCAGCAGCCTATTGACGGGAAGACATACGAAGAACTGATCGATATTTTTGACGAAGTATTGCGCTTTTCACATCCGTTTATGCCTTTCGTGAGCGAAGAAGTCTGGCAGTTGCTGAAAGAACGCAAGCAAGGCGATAGCATCACCATCAGTTCATGGCCCAAATCGACCGGTTACGACGAAACCCTGATCGCACAGTTTGAAGATGTGAAAGAAGCTATTGCAGGATTGCGAACCATCCGCACTAAAAATAATATTCCGCAGAAGGATCAGCTTGAATTGGCCATCATGGTTGGCGACAAAGGTTTTGCTCCTGAATTCAACAGCGTGTTGGTAAAAATGGGTAACCTTTCAGCCTTAAATCTGGTTACTGAAGAAGTAAAATTAGCCGCTTCATTCCTTGTAAAATCAACTACTTTCTTTGTTCCAATGGGCGGAACGATCGACGTGGAAGAAGAACTGAAAAAACTTAAGGCTGAACTGGATTATACCAAAGGCTTCCTGAATTCAGTTGTGAAAAAACTAAGCAACGAACGCTTTGTAAGCAGCGCTCCTGAAGCTGTGGTAGCCATCGAACGCGCCAAACAAGCCGATGCCGAAGCCAAAATCAAAGTATTGGAAGAGCAGATTGCAGGTTTAAAATAGGATATTTAATCTATCAATTTGTTTCAGTAGTGGAAAAAGACATTTTATACTAAAGAGAGTCATCCTGAAATGCTTGCAAAAGCTTTATCTTTGGAAATCGCATAAACGTTAAGGTTCATTCATTTAAACCTGGGAATGGCTTATGTTAGTCTTAACGAATTAAAATCGCCACTGCTTCTGATAATGAAATATATCTTACTGATAGCAGCATTCAATGCATTCTTTTTTGCGATTTTGCTCATGCAAAAAAAGCCTAAAGCATTACACGATAACATCTTGGTGTATTGGCTGCTCTATTTAAGTCTCTTTACCGTGTCATATACTTTCTATTCACATGATTTGTTTACGCGGTTTCCATTGTTATCAAGTAGTTTTATTTCCCTATTCCTCTTACATGGCCCATTCCTGTATCTTTATACATCCGCTCTGGCTTCAAAGAAAAGTAGATTGGGAAGCGAGGACCTGTTGCATTTTATACCATTTGTTTGCTTTAACCTGTATCTGCTAATTGCCTCATTTTTCCCCGATGTTTCAGGCAGGATAAGAATGGATCATGTTGCACGGGATGTTGAACCACCCATTTTATTCCTGATTTTCCTAATTCTTACAGCATTGTCGGGTCCGGTTTATTTCGTACTGTCAATTAAGCTATTCAAGAAACTCGACCTGAATATTTTCAATAACTTTTCATCTTCTGAAAATATTAACCTTGACTGGCTCAGGAAACTGGTATATATTTTCGGTATTATTTGGACTGCTTTAATTGTTATTGCTGTTATTCATCATGTGTTTCATCTGTTTTCGATGACCTTTTGCACTGACGGACTTTTCCTTTCATTATCAGCTTTTATTATTCTGATTGGATATTTTGGGTTAAAACAAAAAGAAATTTTCAGCCATGATCCCGGTAATAACCATGGTTACATCACAGAACCAAAAATAAAATATGCCGGATCAGGACTAAAAGAAGCTGATGCCAAACTGTACATCAAAAAATTAAACGACCAAATGGAATCAGAAAAACCTTACCTGTATCCCAACCTAACCCTTCCGCAACTTGCAACCGACCTGGAAATTCCATCGAATTACCTGTCGCAGGTAATTAATGAAACCTTTGGACTTAATTTTTTCGATTTTATTAACCGATACAGAATAGAAGACGTTAAGGCTAAAATGGCTGATCCCAAATTTGACAGCTATTCGCTATTAGGAATTGCGTTTGAATCCGGATTCAATTCCAAGTCTGCGTTTAATCGGATCTTCAAAAAGTTAACAGGACAAACTCCCAGTGAATACAAAAAAATAAAATCAGGAGAATTACATTAATTCTGCCATACTTTAAGTACCACTTTATAAGAAAAGGCTTCTTTATCTGTTTCAACAGGTGTTAACTTAAAAAGTAGGTCGCACGGACTGTTTCTTCACTATACTTTTGTTTCGAAATCGTAATTAAAAAACAATTTAAAAAATCGAATCATGGAAACAACAAGTAAAAATTCAATGGCAGCTAACCACCACCTGACTTTAAGGAACACCTTCAGGACAACTGCATCAATTCTGTTAATTCTGATGCTAACGGCATTCATCGGATCGCCTGCCTTCGCGCATTGTGACTCGTATGATGGTCCAGTTGTAAAAGATGCAATGAAGGCTCTTAAAACTAACAATGTAAGTTTGGTTTTGAAATGGGTTAATGAAAATCAGTCTCAGGAAATTACAGCTTTGTTTAATAAAACTTACAGCTCAAGAAACGATAATAAAGAGATTTATACCATTATCGAAAAACACTTCCTTGAAACACTGGTTCGCCTTCACCGAGAAACTGAAGGAGCTCCATACACAGGTTTAAAACCTGCCGGAACCACAAAAGAAATTATAAAATTAACCGACAACACAATTACTACTGGCAGTGCAAACGAAATGATTAGCAAGCTAAATAATCATATCGAAAAAGTAATCAAGGAAAAATACCAGAAAGTAAGTGAATTAAACAAGGTGAAAGACATATCTGTTGAAAAGGGAAGAGAATATGTAAAAGCATATATTGATTACACCCACACAGTTGAAGCTATTCACAATATTCTCGAATTGAGCAACGATGGACATTCGGCACATCAACATTAAAATCAGTTCTCCCAATTTAGAAACGAATATTGCTGTTAATCATCATCTTCCTCTTTCTCAACCACCATTGAACGCGCCAGGCAAGCTGACGCCGAAACCAAAATCAAAGTATTGGAAGAGCAGATTGCAGGTTTAAAATAATCAGGAAAGAGTCATTAGTCATCAGGAAATTTTCTAATGACTATTGACTCTTTTCTAGATCAATCATCATCTTCTTCTTTCTCAACAGTAAAGAACGCTGCATGAACTGGAGCAGGGCAAACACTGTTCAACCCGTGAATCGCAGACCAGATTACCTCATTAAATTGGGCATCGGGAACGCGATCTTCTTTGCTGAAATCGAACGTTTCGCTTAATCTCGACATTTTATTGTCAGCCGTATTCTTCAGGTTTATATCCACCAAATTGGGGAGCGCCTTAAATGGAGGATGATTGGCCGTTTTGTTGAAACACCTCCACAAAGGCTCTGCCGCAGCATCATACTGAGTCATAGGCGGTAATCCCAGAATTAGTTCCATGGTGCGAATTGCGGATGAGGTTGAATACATGGTGTGATCTACAAATCCCTGTTTCACAAATCCGCCGGCAAGATAGGCTGTCGAGCGATGGGCGTCAACATGGTCAGGACCATTTTGTGCATCATCTTCCACAATAACAACCAGACTTTCATTCCAAATCGAAGAATGACTGAGATACTCAACAAATAGTCCAACTGCCAGATCATTATCGGCCGCATGTGCCATTGGGGTAGGCTTCCCAATTCTCAATCCTTCGGTGTGATCGTTACCAAACCGGATGCTGTTAAACTGAGGAACTTTCCCTGCTGCAAGTAACTTATCAAAATCCTGTTTCCACCACCGAAACCTTACCGTATCGCGAATCGACATATCCCATCCAATATAATTTTCGCAAAAATGATCTTTCAAAACAGGGATGTTTGGTTTATTATTATCACCAATAAATTCACCATAACTTCGGTACGAAACGCCATACTTCTTGCAGAAATCCCATAAAAATCCATTCTTGTTGTTGGCTATTTCTCTGGAGCCTTCACCTGGGTATGATCCTCCGCGGCCTCCATAGCTGGTTGGCCAGTTTTTTTCGAGGTAATCGGTGGCATAAGCTCCCATCGTCCAGTTATGGCCATCGGCGCTCACTTCTCCATCCACGTAAAAGTTATCGAGTAAAACAAATTGTTTCGCCAAAGCATGTTGGTTTGGAGTTACATCCTTCCCGAAAAGCACCAATGTTGAATCACCGTTTCCTTCAGGTATATCTCCTAAAACCTGATCGTAAGTCCGGTTTTCCTTGATGATATAAAACACATATTTAATGGGGGACGATTCGCCTACCTTTGACGGGATCGGGTTTCCTTCTTCACCTGAAGATAACATTTCGTTCTCCTTCTTATATGGCGTGTTGTTGTATACCGACTGTGAATAAATACTTAACTGTGTTTCGTTTGGTCTTTGAATGGACTGTAGTGTTCCGGTAAACAAGCCGCCAATGTATTGAACCTTCGGTTTTTTATTTAAATCGGCGTGATGTTCAACATCTTCTTTTTTAGGGCTTGGTCCGTATGGGTTGGCTTTTGAAGTCAATCCCTTCCCGTTGGTAACCAAAATGGTATTGTTAACTACCCTAACACAAGTCGGGTACCAGCCCGTAGGAATAAAACCTTTGCTGAAACTCTTTCCGGGCGTGCTCACATCGAAAACGGCCAGACAATTGTTGTCTGCATTGGCAATGTACAAGGTTTTTTCATCATCACTCAGTGCTACACTATTGCTTGTCGATCCTGAAGGTGAATCGGGGAAAAGTGCTGAATTCAAAATTTCTATTACCCTTTTCTGTTCCAGTGAAATAACCGAGACTGAATTGTCGTTGGCATTGCTCACAAACAGATATTTCCCGTTATGTGTAATGCATATGTCGTTAGGATTGTCACCAACCGGGATAGAGCCAGTCATGCTTTGTTTTTGGGTGTCGAATAAGATCACTTTATCGCAGCCCCAACACGTGATGTATAACATTTTACAGTCATCAGACAGCAAACAGGTGTATCCTTCGCCTCCCAATGAAAATTGCGATTTTATTTTCTTCTCTTTTAAATCGTACACGTACAGTGAATTATTTTCTTTGGTGACGGTATAGAGAAGTTGGGTTTCATCATCCACAGCAATTCCGGCAACCGAAATTTTTTCCGGCCATTTTTTCCCAATGACCAAGGTATCGAAGGGAACAAGTTTTTTGTTTTTGATTTCATATTGGATAATCCAATTGTCATTCCCGCCCGATGCAAAAAGGTATTTTCCATTTTTTGAGAAAGTCAGTCCCAGCCAGCTCTTGGCAATAATCACTGAATCGAGTAACTGCATTTTTTCGGGATCAATTAAGTGAATACTTTGATCACTTTGCCCGTTATTGGTTACCGCAAGCATCTTTCCGGAAGGGGATACAGCTATATTCAGGGGTAAATCACCAACCGGAAGCATTTTGCCGACCGGCGAAAGTTTCCAGCCGTTTGGCAATGAAACACGATTAGCTTCAATTTCTTTTAAACTCTGCCCGTTTACCTGCAGAATGAATGATGATAAACATAGGCATAAAAGTAGAGTCAGTGTCTTAAATCTGGTCAATAGCATAATAATCTCCTTATTTATTAGGGTAATTGGTTTAGTTTTTAAATTTCGATAAAAGTTTTTTATAAACAAACTTTAGAAAGTACTTTTAAATAAAAACTCTGATATGAAAAAAAGTTGCTCAACAGAACCAGAGATTCTTTTATAGGATATTTTTCAATTCCTGAAAGGGAAAATATCCGAATCGTTTCTCGAATTTTTCATCATTTCAAGCATTTCCTTCACCAATTCCGGATTTTCAGCAGCCACGTTCCTTTCTTCTGCAATATCCTTTTTTAGATTATAAAGTTCAGTTGTAGTTTTTTCAGGAGTAAAAACATGATACCGCACCAGCTTCCAGTCATTCCTTAGTAACGCCTGCCGACCATCCATTTCATGAAATTCCCAATAAAGTGTTTTGTGTTTCTCCTGAATTCCATTTTCGGTCAGGCTTGGTAGAAACGAAATTCCATCCAGGTTTTTTGGCGCCGTAATCCCTGCAATCTCTGCCACTGTTGGCATCACATCCCAAAACGCTGAAACATGTTCTGTTTCGGAGCCGGCTTTTATTTTTCCGGGCCAGCAGGCAATCATCGGAACCCTGATTCCTCCTTCACATAAGTCGCGTTTGTAACCTTTCAACGGTCCATTGCTGTCGAAATAATCCGGATCGGCGCCACCTTCCAGATGCGGCCCATTATCGGAAGAAAAGATAATGATCGTGTTTTTATCCAGCCCAAGTTCTTTCAGTTTGGCCACTACTTCGCCAACCTGTTTATCCAGTAAAGTGACCATGGCTGCAAAGGCAGCATGTGATTCGGGCTGGGTCCCATACGAGCCTGTTCTGAATCCTGCAGTTCCCGGTTCAGCGCCTTTGTACACTTTTTCGGGTAATAACTTGCCCCTGAATTCTTTCATGTTTTCTTCTGGAAGCATCAGCTCTGCGTGAGGAATAGTCGTTGGATAAAACAGGAAAAATGGTTTCCCGGTTTGATTGGGATTGTTCTTTTCAATAAATCCAAGTGCTCTGTCATGGATTAATTTGGGAGCATATTCCTTAAGCTTATCGCCGGTATTTCCTTTCAGGATTACCTTTTTATCGTTGTCCCACAAATAGGCCGGAAAGTAATTATGAGCCAGACTTTGGCAGTTAAAACCAAAGAATTCATCAAATCCCTGTTTGTTCGGATCTCCGTCGGTTCCGATAAAGCCAAGTCCCCACTTGCCAAATGCCCCGGTGGTATATCCGGCTTGTTTCATCAATTCGGCCAGGGTGAATGTATTTTTCGGAATTGGGTATTGCCCCTCCGGATCCCATCCTTTATTTCCGCGTATGGGCGTGTGTCCGGTGTGCAATCCGGTCATCAGCGAAGAACGTGAAGGAGCACAAACCGTGCATCCTGCATAATGGCGGGTAAAAAGTATTCCTTTTTGAGCCAGTTGGTCGATATTTGGTGTATTGAACTTTTTTTGTCCGTAACAGCTGAGATCGCCATAACCTAAATCATCGGCCAAAATATAAATGATATTCGGTTTTTGAACAATTCGCTTAATCTGACTGGTTGAGCTTCCGGCAGAAAAAACAGACAGGGCAGCTATTCCTGTTAATATGGATTTAGTTGGATTCATTGGTCAGTCACTGAAATGAGGATATTGCTCAAATTTACAGAATAATTGTTTGTTTGTAATGCAACCTTCACCGATACTGTCAACAAATTTCCATTTTAGTTAAAAGAAGTTAAAAACAGTAGATGGTCCCGAAAAAGTTTGAAATGAGTTAAGGGTAAAGCTTTCGTGAACTGTTTTGTAATCGTACTGCACAATTTTTTCATAAATTTGTTTTGGTTAAAATTTGGACTTTATAGTCTGAAAAACTTTAAAGGGTATGGGGTGAGATCCGATGCCCTTTTTATTTTCAACCAACAATGATCGGATCAGTAAAGCCAGACTCTTTAATAATTTGATTTAACAACGATCAAAAAAAACAGATTTACAGTTAATCTTTTCTTTTGAACTCAAATTTTAGGCATCGAACTCTTTATCTTTGCAAAAAATATTGTGATCATAACAGTTTTGAAAATCATCATTTATAATACAAAATTCATCATATTTATACTATGACTTTAATTAAATCCATCTCAGGAATTCGTGGAACTATTGGAGGCAAACCCGGTGAGGGTTTAAGTCCTCTTGACGTGGTAAAGTATACTGCAGCCTATGCGGAATGGGCCAAACAGCAACATCGCGGACAATCCACTACGATTGTGGTAGGTCGTGATGCGCGTATTTCGGGACCTATGGTTCAATCGCTGGTAGTGGCTACGCTTTCAGGAATGGGCTGTATGGTGGTTGATTTGGGAATGGCGACAACGCCAACAACCGAAATAGCGGTAAAAGAAGAAAATGCCCAGGGTGGGATTATTCTGACTGCCAGCCATAATCCAAAACAATGGAATGCCCTGAAATTGCTCAACAGCGATGGTGAATTTCTGAATGCTGAAGAAGGCGCTTTGGTTCTGGAGATTGCCGAAAACGAATCGTACCGGTTTGCTGAAGTCGACGATTTGGGCGAAGTTTTTGCCAAAGATTATACCGATATTCATATTCAGCAGGTTTTGGATTTGGAATTGGTTGATGTGGAAGCAATCAGGAATGCCAATTTTAAAGTGGCCATTGATGCCGTGAATTCAGTTGGCGGTATTGTTATTCCGGCTCTGCTAAAAGCCTTGGGTGTGAAAGAAATTGTTGAAATCAATTGTGAGGCGACCGGTCATTTTGCTCATACTCCGGAACCTCTGCCCGAAAATCTGGTGGAAACTTCAGCCATCATTCGTGATTCAGGAGTAGATGTGGGTTTTGTGGTTGATCCGGATGTTGATCGGCTCGCCATTATCAGCGAAGACGGCTCCATGTTTAACGAGGAGTATTCACTGGTTTCCATTGCCGATTATGTATTGAGTCAGACTCCCGGAAATACGGTTTCCAACCTGTCATCGTCGCGGGCATTGCGAGATATTACCGAAAAACATGGAGGCAATTATTCGGCTGCTGCCGTTGGTGAAGTAAATGTGGTGGCCAAAATGAAAGCCACGAATGCCGTAATTGGCGGCGAAGGAAATGGTGGAATCATTTATCCTGCATCGCATTACGGACGTGATTCGTTGGTTGGTGTAGCTTTATTTTTAAGCCTGCTGGCCAAATCGGGTATGAATTGTTCGGAACTGCGGAAAACATATCCCGATTATTTTATCTCGAAAAATAAGATCGAACTTACTCCGGGCATTGATGTGGATAGTATACTTCTGAAAATGAAGGAGAAATACCAGCATGAACAGGTAACAGATATTGATGGTGTAAAAATCGATTTTGCAGACCGGTGGGTACATCTCCGAAAATCAAATACTGAGCCAATTATCCGGATTTATGCTGAAGCTCCGTCGATGACCGAAGCCGATCATCTGGCTCAACAGATTATTCAGGATATCCGGTCATTGATAATCTAAGATTAGTAACCGACTAAAAACTGAATAAATCTATTTCGCTACTCTGTAGCTTTCAGTGTTCTGGCGCAAAATTCAGACTACAAATATGTCGCAGCTCCGCTGCAATTTCATTACGACAGAGTCGCGAAATATTTGTAGGGAATCTTGTAAGACAAAGAATTGAGCTCCAGCGGTGCTAAATATACAAGTACACACAACCAAAGTTGGGATATCCAGCGTATTCAATTTTTTTTGTCGGTCATTAATGATTTTCTAAGCAAAAAAAGAACAGGCCAGTTATCAGATGACCTGTTTTACTTTTTTAATGACTTATTTCTTTTTCCTTTCTCCTCTTTTCTGGTTATTGAATCCCTTCCTTTTTGCTGATCAATTGCAGCACAATTTGTTCTTTATCCTGAATCACCTTTTGTTGGGCCGCTGCTTTTGATTCGTTCTCAGCAATTTGACTCTTTGCTGATTTGATGTCTAATTCCTTGGTCGTAATTTTGTTCTTGAAGGATTTAATCTGATTGAAATATTTTGATTTTTCTTTTGCCAGTTGCTTCAATTCGCTTTTTGCAGCATCGTATTCAGGTGTCTTTTTTGTTAAGGTCGCGAAAGTGATCTTCTTTGCTGTAATGTTTTCATCCAGCCTGACGATGTCACTTTCAACCTCAAATATTCCGGCATTAAATTCCTGAATATCCGCTTCGAACCGGGCGATGTCTTTTTCTTCTTTTCTGGAATCCGATTCAATATCTTTTTTTACATCCTCTTGTCTCGAAACTTCTTTTTTTGCTTCTTTAATCTGATCATCGACTACGCTTTTATAAGCTTCTACGCCAAAATCACGAATATAGCTTTTCATACTCTGAATTCGTTCCTCATCAACATTCGATTCGTTAATAAATATGGAATCGGTGTACTGAAAAAAAGCGCTAAACTGGCAACCATCCGGTATTTCAGTCAATCGGGCATAAATATCCATGGAATGATTGGTGATGGCTGCTTGTTCAATTGAACGGACATACCATTCGTCACCTTTTTTTTCGACTTTGAGTTTGTCACGGCTCACCTGATTTTCATTGCTTTTAAATACATTGCCAATCTGCGTGGCCAGGTTACCAATCCGCTCGCCAAATCCCCGGTTGTTGACATACTTTTTCCAAAGTGGTTCAACATCTTTGATTTTTGCTTCGGGAACTATCAAAGTTATAGCCATCTGCTTGCCTTGCGACATGGTTTTTTCTCCAATTTCAACTTCAATCTTTTGCTGAGAAGTGGCTACTAAACTAAAAGTTAGCATTGCGAAAAGTGTAAATAGTTTTTTCATAGCTCATTTTTCGCTTTATAACGAAAAATGGAAGGTTAATGTTTAGGTTTGGATAATAAAAAAGTGTTCAGTATGAATTAATTATAGATGAATTTTAACACCAGACTTTTGTTGGTTTGAGAGATCCTTGATGATAAAGGATTTGCTGATAACTTTTACATGGGAAGGCAATCAGGTGAGCCAATTTGCCTTCAGTTATTGTGCCACGGTCAGCAAGTCGCAGGGCATTTGCAGCCCGATAGGTGAGTGCCGCAAATGTTTCTGTCGTCGTGAATTTTTCGTATGCGCCAAACACTGCCGCCTGAGTGAGCAAATCTCCCATGGGCGCTGAACCCGGGTTCCAGTCGGAAGCAATAGCTATGCACATTCCTTTATCGAGCATTTTCCGACCTTTTGCATAAGGCATGCCCAAACCCATAGAAGCTCCGGGAAGTAAAACGCCCACCACATCAGAGTTGGCAAGCAAGTTAATATCTGAATCCAAACTCGCCTCTAAATGGTCGGCGCTGCAAGCATGATATTCCACAGCCAACCGGCTACCCAAACTGGAAAACTGATCAGCATGAATAGTGATTTGAAACCCAAACTTTTTTACTGCATCTAGATAAAAACGTGCTTCTGGTTCATTAAAAGCAATGTTATCCACAAAAATATCAACCCGGTTGCTCAGGTTTTGAAGTTTTACCTGTGGAAGAATCTCATTAACTGCGAAGTTGATGTACTCACTTTTTGTTGAAAACTCTGGCGGTTTTGTATGTGCAGCAAGACAAGTTGGGATAAGCGAAATCTTGTGTGATTGATTTGCTGTTCGGATGGCCCGAAGCATTTTTAGTTCATCTTCAACCGAAAGTCCATAGCCACTTTTCACTTCACAGGTAGTCACTCCATTTTTCAGTTGCAAGTCGCAACGGTGAAGTAGCAGTTCTGTCAATTCCTGTTCACTGACATTTCGGGTTTGGTTAACGGTACTGTTTATTCCTCCGCCATTCAGGGCAATTTCCTGATATGATTTTCCTGAAACTCGCATGGAGTAATCGTTGGCCCTGTCTCCGGCAAAACAGATATGTGTATGCGCATCAATAAATCCGGGCAGAAGTACCATTGGCTCAGTAAGTACTTCTTTTTCTGAACCTGGAAATTTCGTTTCCAAATCGGAGTATTTTCCAACATCCAGAATTTTTCCTTCCGCAACCAGAACTCCGCCTTGCGAAATGATTTCAAGTTGATCGTCGCGTAACGCCCCTTTTAAAGGCAGGTTGCGCATGGTCACGATCTGAACAAAAGGTCCAATGAGTTTAACTACCATATTTTGAGTCCAAATTTTATTGCCTGGTTCGTTGCTTTTTCATAACCGGCATCGGTATGACGCAAAACACCCATAGCCGGATCATTGAATAATACCCGTCGGATACACCGTTCGGCACGATCTGTCCCGTCTGCCAGAATGACCATTCCGGCATGTTGCGAAAAGCCAATGCCCACGCCGCCTCCGTGGTGGAACGATACCCAGGTGGCGCCACCCGATGTATTTGCCATCAGGTTTAACAATGGCCAGTCGGAAACAGCATCAGAACCATCTTTCATAGCTTCAGTTTCGCGGTTTGGAGAAGCTACTGATCCGCTATCCAGATGGTCACGACCAATCACGATCGGCGCTTTTACTTTTCCGGTCCTGACAAGATCATTGAATATCAGCCCGGCTTTTTCGCGTTCGCCTAACCCGAGCCAGCAAATGCGTGCCGGAAGTCCCTGGAAAGCGATTTTATGACGCGCCTCTTTCAGCCAGCGAACCAAATTTTTATTTTCAGGGAATGCTTCCATAAGCGCCTGATCAGTGGTATAGATATCTTCAGGATCGCCTGACAAGGCTACCCAACGGAACGGGCCTTTGCCTTCGCAGAAAAGGGGACGAATGTATTCTGGAACAAATCCGGGAATCGAATAGGCATCAAGGGTGCCACCCTGTAACGCATATTCGCGGATGTTGTTTCCGTAATCGAATACTTTCGAGCCGCGGGCTTTCATTTCGAGCATAAACGCTACATGCCTTGCCATGGAAGCTATTGATTTTTGTTTATACAATTCCGGATTTTCTTTTCTCAGAACCAGAGCTTCGTCCAAAGTCATTCCGTTAGGAACATAGCCATAAACTGGCTCGTGGGCAGAAGTTTGGTCGGTCAAAATATCTGGAATGATATCATCTTTCAACAAACGCTCCAGTACATCACCGGCATCGCCTACCAGTCCGATTGAAATAGCCTCTCCATTTGCTTTGGCTTCCAGAGTCCACCGGACAGCTTCTTCATAGGAATATGTCATTTTATCGATGTAACGCGAGGCAATTCTTTTTTTAATGCTTTCAGGATAGATGTCGATACCCAGAAAGGTTGCGCCGGCAAGGGTTGCAGCGAGTGGCTGAGCGCCGCCCATTCCACCCATTCCTCCGGAAACAATCAGGCGATGTCTGAGGTCCCCATTGAAATGTTTTTCTCCACAGGAAACAAACGTCTCATGGGTTCCCTGAAGAATTCCCTGTGATCCAATGTAAATCCAGCTGCCAGCGGTCATTTGCCCATACATCATCAGCCCTTCTTCCTTCAGCTTGTAAAAATGTTCCCAGGTGGCCCATTTGGGAACTAAATTGCTGTTGGCAATCAGTACCCGCGGCGCTTCAGGGTGAGAACGGAGGATGCCAATAGGTTTTCCGGATTGAACCAAAAGGCTTTGGTTTTCATCAAGTTCAAGTAATATTTCAATGATTTTCTGAACCGATTCGCGGTTTCGCGCAGCCTGACCCGTCCCGCCATACACAACCAATTCGGCCGGATTTTCAGCCACTTCAGTATCTAAATTATTCAGGAACATGCGAAGTGGGGCTTCAGTCTGCCACGATAAAGTATTCAGATGGTTGCCACGAGGCGCTTTGTAACTGGGATGCGAGGCGTATTGCTTAATAAATTCCGTAAACTTCGTCATACTGACTGGTTTTAATGTTGTTTTTTGATGCCGTTTCATTTAAGACCGAGACCAATTCTTTCGAAGAAATAAGGTTAATACAAGTCTGTATATCTTCGCCAAAAACACGGTCTTCTTCAGCGTGATTGATGAATTGGCGCACGTAATTGTGACAACCTTCAAGCAAAACTCCGGAACGAAGGGGGCGGCGGTAATCAAAAGCCTGCGAGGCCGAAAGTAATTCGATGGCCAGTATTTTCTCTAAATTTCCTACCACCTGTAATGTTTTTCGTCCGCTGATGGAACCCATGCTTACATGGTCTTCCTGTCCGAGTGAGGTTGGGATACTATCGACCGAAGCAGGAAAACAGAGCGTTTTATTTTCGGAAACCAATGCGGCAGAGGTGTATTGCGGGATCATAAATCCCGAATTTAAACCTGTATTTTTCATCAGCAACAGAGGCAGGCCTTCTTTTCCTTCCAGAAGTAAATAACTTCTCCGGTCAGAAATGTTTCCGATTTCGCTGGCAGCCATGGCCGCATAATCGAGGGGTAAGGCAATTGGTTGTCCGTGGAAATTTCCTCCGCTGTAGGTGTGGTCAGAATCAACGATGATCGGATTATCGGTCACCGAATTGATCTCAATCTGAATCATTTCTTTCAAATGCAGCCAGGCATTACGTGACGCACCATGAACCTGCGGCATACAGCGGAGCGAATACGGATCCTGAACACGGGAACATCCGATGTGTGAATGCAGGATTTCAGAATCTTTCAGCAGCGACCGCAGACGCTCGGCCACATGAATGTTTCCATGAAACGGGCGTATTTCGTGCAAAATCGATTCAAAAGGTTTTACCGAACCCAAAAGCGCTTCAAGCGACATGGCACCAATAATATCGGCGGCATCCAGACAATTGGCCAATCGTTCAACGATTTTGATACCATGAGCGGCCATAAACTGAGTTCCGTTTATTAAAGCCAAACCTTCTTTGGCGCCCAATTGAATGGGTCGAATATTCAGCGATTTTAAAACCGTTGAGGTGTCAGTGGTTTCGCCTTTGTAACTCACTTTTCCCAGACCGATGAGGGGAAGAAAAAGGTGCGCTAAAGGAGCCAAATCTCCCGATGCACCTACCGAACCTTGACAAGGTACTTTGGGAATAATATCGTTTTCGATCAGCCAGATAATCCGCTCAACTGTTGATAGCTGAACTCCGGAATATCCTTTTGAAAGGGCATGAACTTTTACAATCATCATTAGTTTGGACAGTTCATCATCGATGAAGTCACCGACACCCACACTATGGCTGATTAAAAGGTTGTATTGCAGCCTGGCCGTGTCTTCAGGCGAAATGAGTGTAGTGCAAAGTGGTCCGAACCCGGTATTTATTCCATAAACAGTATCTTTCCGACTTACAATTTCTTCAACAGCCCTGCGGCTAAATTCTATTTTTTCCTTTGTTTCATTTGAAATAATCCCCTTTGTTTTGCCCTTAGCAATGTCTAAAGCAATTCCAATACTCAGGAAATCTGATCCATATTTGAATTCATTCATGTTTCTAGTTTTTTGTTTGGTTATCAATGCTGTATCATTCTTTCCGATAAAGGTTTTGCCTCCAGATTTTTTTCAATTTCAGTAATTGCATTTAAAATATTCCTGCTATACTCACCTTCAGAAAGAAAAGCAATCATCATCTGATCAATCTCATTCCAAACAGGCTTTATCCGTTCCAAAAGACCTGTTCCATTCTCCGACAGTTCAACCATCCGTTTTCGTTTGTCGTTGGAGTCATTGCTGATTTTTACAATATCCCTTTTCTCCAAAACACCAACCACCTGAATGACGGAAGGGTGTGACACCTGCAACATCTCGGAAATCTGGGTGATCGACATTTTTTCATTTTCGGAAAGAAGATACATAATATGGAACCAGCCCGGTTCGAACTCAATGTTCCTGCTTTTATAGATGTTTCCCATTTCGAGCATTAACCTTTCGCTAAGCTTTCTTAAGCGGGAACCAAGAATGAGCTGTCCCAGTTTTTCGTAATAGTTATCGCTCATTAGTCCCGTTTATTGATGCTTTCTATCGTTTTCTCACACATTTCATTGGCTCTTTTGAGTATGGTATTTGCCTCTGACAGAATCTTTTCTTTATAGGCTTCATCCTGAATATCTTTCAGATTGATCAGTACATTTTTATGTGCGCCCCAAATTCCGGTTTCCAGTGATTTGGCCCCAACTTCCACATCCGATTTTGAGGCAATATTTCCGAACCTGGCCACTTCAACCATCATATTCCAGGCCGAATCGGCTATGCGCATAGTTGTAAGCGGTACTTCAATGGCCTTTTTCAAGCCATCCTGCATGGCTGCATTCCGTACCTGTTTTTCCCGTTCGGTTGCTTTTGGCAGGCGCATAGCTTCCACATAATCGTTGAACGCATTGGTGTCGGCATCAATCAACGGAATCAGATCATTCGTCACTTGATACAAAACCGGGATAATTTTCCGCATTTCGTTTTCAACATTTTCGAATTTACGAACACCGTAAGTCAACTGTGCCACCATGCAACCCAGACCTGCACCAATGGCAGCTATAGCAGCTGAAGCCGAACCTCCTCCAGGAGCAGATGTTCGGGCTGCAATACTTTTTACAAAATCGCGTACTGAAAGATCGGCAAGTGGTTCATTTTTCTCTTCGCGAACCATATATTCGATGATGCGTTTTGCCGGATCAAAAGGAGCTATGGAGTTTAATCCCAATCGATCAACTACCAGATTAATCTTTTGAGCTTCATCAACAATCATCAGATTTTCTTTTTGAATGTAATATTCAGCCGATTGTAGTATGGCGTCAAGTGGAACCAAGCCCACCAATTCGGAACCTACCACAGCTGTACTTAGTGATGCTGCAATGGATTTGCAGGCTTCAAATGCGGTGTGAATTCCAGTTACCTGATAGTTGGTTAGGTTAATTGAGATCTGAGCCAGGTTGTATTCATTTACATGCCAGCCAATGGCTTTGGTCTCTTTCAACAATCCTGATTTGCCGTCGTTCCGGCCATTATCTCTGATGTCGAGTGCAATTCGGTGAGCTTGTTCTTTTGTTCCCAGAAGATTTACATTGTAGGCAATCAGAAAATTACGGGCACCGGTTACTGTGGCTCCCCATTCAGGAACGAATTTAGCGGGACCAAAATCGGGTTTCCATTCAGGTTTGCTTATTCTTTCAGGAATAGCTTCATATTCACCTTCCCTGATTTGTGGTAATTTTTTACGATACTCTGCTGTCTGAGCTTCTTCGTACAGGTAAATCGGAATATCGAGTTCCTCTGAAGCCAGTTTGGCAAATTCTTTTGAACAGGCCACACATTCTTCCATAGTTACATTGGCAACCGGAATAAACGGACAGACGTCCATCGCCCCCATTCGTGGATGCTCACCGCTGTGATTGCGCATATCAATTAGTTCGTATGCAACTTTAGCCGCATTCACCGCTCCTTGTACCACAGATTTTGGGTCGCCTACAAAAGTAATGACCGTCCGATTGGTCGATTTCCCGGGGTCAACATCAAGCAGTTGACATCCTTCGGTATCTTTAATTGCTTTGGCAATGGCTTCAATTATTTTGCTGTCTCTTCCTTCTGAAAAGTTGGGAACACATTCGATAATTTTTTTCATCCTGGATTTGAATTAATTGAATTCAACTTTTTTACTAACACAAACTTTTATGTACATTTTGACCGTTCAAAATCAAAATATTATAAAAAAGCAAAATTAAAGCAATTATTACGTAAGTACCTACACAAAACGAAAATATTTTCCGGAACTAATTATTTCTACAAAAGCCAAATATTCATTAGGGAAACGATATGGATGGTAAATATGATAAGAATGTACAAAAAGCTGCCAGGGATATAGCCAAATGAATTCAGATTTGCAACTTTTCGCATTGCCTGAGTAAACTCATTTTAATCGTTTCAAATATATCATACGTTTATCCGGACTTTAATCAAACCCATGACTGAAAAATATCCTGAGATAACCAACAAAATTGCTGAACTGTGGCGAATTGTTGGCAATTCACCCATGCTGGCAATCAGCTATAAATACCATGGAGAAGTTCGTACCATCTACGCTAAAATCGAACAATTCAACATTACCGGAAGTATCAAAGACCGGATGGCGCTTTACACCTTACAACAAGCCTATCTTTCAGGACAAATTAAACCCGGCGATACCATTGTAGAGGCAACCAGTGGAAATACAGGAATAGCTTTCGCTGCCATTGGCAGGGCGCTTGGACACAAGGTAATCATTGTTATGCCCGATTGGATGAGCAAAGAGCGGGTTGAAATTATTCGAAGTCTGGGCGCTGAAATCATTCATGTTTCAAAAGAAAATGGTGGGTTTTTAGGTAGTATCCGAAAAACGGAAGAAATAGCAGAAAAGCAACCCAATATTTTTCTGCCGCGTCAGTTTGCCAATCAGGCCAATGCTCGGGCCCATGAAGTAACCACGGGTAAAGAAATTTGGTATCAGCTTAACGAACAAGGTATTGTTCCCGATGCTTTCGTGGCTGGTGTAGGCACAGGAGGAACTGTTATGGGAGTTGGAAAATTTTTGCGACGCAAAATCCCGGGCATAAAGATCTACCCTCTTGAACCAACCGAATCGCCCACTTTATCAACAGGCTTTAAAGTTGGAAATCATCGTATCCAGGGAATTTCGGATGAGTTTATCCCATCTCTTATAAAACTTGATACCCTCGATGAGGTCATATCAGTAAATGATGGCGACTCAATCATACTTGCGCAAATGCTGGCATCTCAATTAGGACTGGCTGTTGGAATTTCGTCAGGCGCAAATTTTCTTGGCGCCGTTAAAATTCAAAATGAGTTGGGTTGCAAGACCAATGTCGTAACGACTTTCTCAGACAGTAACAAAAAATATTTAAGTACCGACCTGATGCGTGTAGAGCCTGTAAGATCGGGGTATTTATCAACTGACATCGAACTTCTGGATTTTAGGATTTTTAATCGTACCTGCCAGGCTTGCTCTGATCATGGAGATAAAAGTTTGGGGTGATCCTATTGTAAGAATTATCCGCAAATACATTGATTACCTGCAATAAAATTGATTCAATTTAAATTTCACTTAAGTCTGACTGACATAAATCCAAAATAGTCAATACATAAGATATTTTCTGGCACAAAAGTTGAGCAAAAACTAACTTTTAAATTTGTTTAACACAATATTTAGTGAAATACTATTTTTTTTCTCAGATATTTGGGAATGAAGATATATTTTTGCTCTAATTATCGTTTAATACATTGCAACCAATACCTTGTAACCAATAGCCATGAACAACAAAAAAATTCTTGTGGCAGCTGCTGCTGTCTTATTGTTTATTATTCTTTTCTTTTTCCTCCGGAAAGGCGAGACCGATTTTAACCAGGTAACCACCAATGTTAAGCGTGGTGCATTCTCCTCCCTGATTTTTTCTTCAGGCCAATTAGAATCAGAGAAATCTGTAACGATTGATATTCCTGAAAAATTAAAAGACCGCAATTTACGGATTTATGAACTAACAATCACCCATATGGTCGAGGAAGGAACAGTTGTTGATTCGGGTGATTATGTGGCAACACTTGATCACAAAGCAGTTGAGGAGCAGATTAAGCTGGCTCAGGATGAAATGGACAAGACTTTGTCGGAATATGAAGACAGTAAAATTGATTCTAACCTGAATCTGAGCAACCAACGCGATGTCATTGTCAATGCTCGCCTCGATCTCGCCGAAAAGAAAATTATCATGGAAGAATCGATTTACGAGTCACCTTCTATTCAGAAAAAGGCTAGCATGGATCTGGATAAAGCAAAGCGGAAACTGGAACAGGAACAAAAGGCTTATGGATTGAAGCAAAAGCAGGAAATAAACCGGGTTGAACGGAAATACATCAGCTACAGGCAAATCCTCGAACGGTCTGGAGAACTTCAGAAATTATTTAGCTCACTGGAAATAACTGCACCCAAGGCAGGTATTCTTACCTATTTCAAGTTTCCATGGGGTGAAATTATTAAAACCGGATCGAAAGTCGGACCATACAATTCGGCAATTGCCAGTATTCCTGAAATGACAAATCTGATTTCCAGAACATACATCAACGAAATTGATATTTCGAAAGTGAAAGTTGGACAAAATGTTACCCTGGGGATAGACGCATTTCCTGATAAGCAACTGTCTGGTCAGGTTGTTTCAGTGGCAAATATTGGTCAGGCCATGCCAAACAGCGATGCCAAAGTATTCGAGGTAAAAATTAAAATATACGGGAAAGATAAGGATCTGAAACCCGCGATGACCACCAGTAATGCGATTGAAGCAGGAATTTTTGCCGATACAATTATGGTTGCAAGTGATGCCATATTTGAAAATGACAGTTTGAGGTTTGTTTATCTGGGCGAAAAAAATCCGGTTAAACAAATTGTATGGTTAGGCGATGAAAATGAGAATTATGTTCTTATAAAAAAAGGTTTAAAAGAAGGAGATCTGGTTTGGTTATCGGAACCGGCAAATGTTGATGAAATTAAACTGGTTGGCTCGGATATATTTGAAGAAATTAAAAAGGAAAAAGAAAATGCAAAGTTAAAGGCGGAGAAAGAGCGTGAAGAAATACTACTGAAAAAGCCTGAACCAATGCCAGTTGCAGGAGTTGGTCCAATGTCTCAGAAAATGATTCAAATCAAATAATCACACGAAACCTAAAACTAAAAGGATGATTTTTAAAAAATATTTTCACGATATAGTTATTGGTTTTGAGGCGATTATCGATAATAAACTCAAATCAATTTTAACGGCGCTAGGAATCATTTTCGGTGTTGCAGCAGTAATTAGTATGTTGGCAATTGGAAATGGAGCCGAACAGGAGATTCTGGAACAGATCAAAATGGTTGGTGTGAACAACATCATTATTACCCCAACGGAAATTACGGCCAGTGAAAATTCGTCTGAAAGTCAGGACGACAAAGCTGGGGGAAAGAAGTTTTCAAGAGGCTTGACACTACTCGATTTAAAAGCCATTGAAGAGGTTGTGCCAACAGTTAATATGCTTAGCCCGGTGATCTCGTATAATTATTCAGCCATTATCGATGGCAAAAGTAAACCTGTTGTGCTCGAAGGAGTAAATACCCATTATTTTAAACTATTCAATATTAACCTGCAATCGGGTGAAATTTTTAATAAAATGCAGTCGGAAGCGGGTTTGCCGGTTTGTGTGATTGGGGATAATATAAAAACCGTATTTTTTAATCAGGAGAATCCGATTGGTAAACACATTAAATGTGGTCAGATTTGGCTGAAAATTGTCGGAGTCATTGAACGTCGCGATTTTACCGCATCGGCTTCCGATGAAATGGGGATAAGCAGTTCTGATAATAAAATTTTTATCCCGGCACAAACTATTTTGATGCGCTTTAAAAACCGTGCACTGGTTCGGGCTGACGAGGTGGAAAAATCCTCTGCACGTCGCCGAATTGTCATTACAGATACAAATACAAAGGAGGCTGCCGATGATAAAAATCCGAACCAGCTTGATAAAATTATTCTGCAGGTGAAAGAAACCGAACAATTGGGAGCCACAGCAAATATAGTGAAGCGCATTTTATTGCGCCGTCATTCCGGTCTGTACGATTTTGAAGTTACTATTCCAGAGCTTTTACTCAAACAACAACAGCGAACCAAGAAAATTTTCAATGTTGTGTTGGGTGCCATTGCCGGTATTTCGCTTATTGTTGGTGGTATTGGAATTATGAATATTATGCTTGCCTCAGTAATGGAGCGTATTCGCGAAATTGGAACACGGCAAGCAATTGGAGCCTCACGGAAGGATATTGTTGCTCAGTTCCTTGCTGAATCGACACTAATCAGTATTTCAGGAGGAATAATCGGAATCATTTTGGGAGTTGTGCTTTCAAAAATAATCACCGTCTTTTTTGATATAAAAACCATCGTTTCCCTGTTTAGTATTGGTATAGCCTTTGGCGTTTCGGCTTTGGTTGGTATCATGTTTGGATACATGCCAGCCAAAAGAGCTGCCGATAAAGACCCCGTTGAATCATTACGTGCTTAAAATATAATCCATGAAAAACACAATATTACTCCTGATTTTCCTTTGTTTCGGATTTTTCCATCAGGTAAATGCTCAGCAGGAAAATTATTCGCTGAGTTTAAACGAAGTAGTTAGTATTGCATCTCAGAAATCGCTGGATGCATTCCGATATAAAAATATGTATCTGGCCAGCTATTGGGAATACCGATATTACAAGGCAGATAAGCTGCCCAGCCTGAATCTGAGCACCACACCACTCGATTTTAACCATTACCGTAAACGTGAATATAACTTCCAGACCAATGAAGAAGAATACGTTTTGCGCGATTATTTAAATTCGGATGTTGCCATTCAGTTGAATCAAAAAGTTGGGTTGACCGGTGGTAGTTTTTTCTTAAGTTCCGAATTGGGAATGGTAAAAAACCTCAGTGGCGATAAAACGAATTCCTATCAGGCTACACCTATTAGTATTGGCTATTCTCAGGAACTGAATGGATATAATGCATTGAGGTGGAAATCGAAAATTGAACCAGTGAAATTTGAAAAGGCCAAGAAAGAATTTGTACAATCGCAGGAAAATCTGGCCATGAAAAGTACATCGATGTTTTTTGAATTGGTTGATGCACAAATTCAATTGAAAATTGCACAAAACAATATGGCCAATGCCGATACCTTATATAAAATCGGAAAGGGACGATTTCAGGTTGGTACAGTTACGCAGGACGAACTTCTCAATCTGGAATTGGGGCAGCTGAATGCACAACAGGCATTAAGCAAGGCCCAGCTTGAGGTGTTGAGAGCTCAGTCAGGGTTGAATTCATACCTTGTTTTGGATAAGAAAACGCTGATCAATTGTCAGGTTCCTTCTGAAATCCCGACTTTGCAGGTTATGGCTGATGAGGCTTTGGATCTTGCCCTGAAGAACAATCCGGATATACTTGATCAGGAACAGCAGATGCTCGAGCAAAACAGGGCAGTGGCCCAGGCGAAATCAGAGACTGGCTTGAATACCAATTTGTTTGCAGTTTATGGTCTGAATCAATCTTCTGAGAATTTCGACATGGTTTATGATCAACCCGATCAAAGCCAACGACTGAGGTTTGGGGTAAATGTTCCGTTGGTCGATTGGGGAAAACGCAAGGGGCGTTTAATGATGGCCGAATCGACCCGTGAGGTGGCAAACGCCCGTATCCGTCAGTCGCGAATCGACTTTGAACAGAATATTTTTCAGTCGGTAATGGAATTTAATCTCCAGGCAGAGCAGGTTAAAAATGCCGCAAAAGCTGACACCGTAGCGGGGAAAGGATTTGAAGTTACCTTTCAGCGTTTCCTGATTGGGAAAGTTGATGTGATTAAACTGAATGTGGCCAGGAACGACCGCGAATCGTCACGTAAGGCATACATTAATGCGGTTAAAACATACTGGAATTATTATTACCGGTTGCGTATGCTAACACTTTTCGATTTTGTGAAGCGGGAAAACCTAACTGCTGAGTACGATAAAATTATTCATAACTAAGCTGATATGTTACGAAACAAAAAATATATCCTCGGAATTGTAGCTGTAGCAGTAATCGGGCTGGCCGTTTTATTGGTGGTACTGTTAAAACCAACAAACGAAAAAAATTACAAGGTTAAAAGAGGTAACCTGGAAGTGTTGGTCAACTGCAAAGGCGAAGTGAAAGGTGAGAAATATACCGAAATCAATCTTCCGGAGGAAGTTTGTGATCAGAATTTGCGGGTTTATCAGCTTCGCATTGTTGATGTTATTCTGGAAGGAAAAGCAGTGAAAAAAGGTGATTATATTGCCAAACTCGATGACAGTCAGATAGCTACTTTGATGCGAAACATCATGCAGGAAAAAGAGAAAATGGATGCTGATTTGCGCAATGCGATGCTTGACAGCGCAGTTAATCTATCACGTAAACGCGAGAATATTAATAACGCAAAGCTCGATTTGGAATACCTTAAAATAGATCTCGAACAATCGAAATATGAATCGGAAGCCTACCAGCGTAAAACTCAAATGAGGTATCAAAAGGCCGAAATAGAGGTCGATAAAATCAGGCGGGATTATCTTCTGGACAAAAACAGGCTTAAAATTCAGGTTGGAAGGTTTGAAGATCGCGTTGCCGAGTATAATGGCCGAATTGTCAAATATCAGGCAGCGCTTGCCTCAACAACCATTCGCACTCCTGAAGATGGAATAGTCATGTTTGCTAAAGATTGGTCAGGTAAAACCTATGGGAAAGATTCGGAAATAAACATCTGGAGACCATTGATTGCGACTCTTCCTGATATGTCGGTAGCTATTTCGGAAACATACATCCGGGAAATAGATATTGCTAAAATTGAACTTGGCGATAGCGTACGCATTACCATCGATGCATTACCTGATAAAACATTCTGGGGAAAAGTAATCCAGATTGCCACCATTGGCGAAGACCATAAAGATTTCGACATGAAGGCTTTCAAGGTACTTATCCGCTTCGAGAGGTCTGATAAGGATATGAAACCCGGAATGAGTGCCAATAACGATATCGTTATCGCATCCTATACCGATAAGTTGCTGGTGCCCATGAAAGCTGTTTTCTCTAAACAGGGGAAACAGATTGTTTATCTCAAGCATGGAAGTAAAATCACTGAACAGGAAATTGAGCTTGTGGCCGAAAACGAACAATTTGGAGTTGTTGAAAAAGTGATCAGTGAAGGAGACATTATTTTACTTTATCAGCCTGAAGAGTTTATTCCTGAAAAGGAGAAAATAGCGCTTAAATAATAGGCATAAGGCTTATTAACACCAGCCACTTGAAACAACCTCTGTTTTTGACAAAATTTTCAAATTGACGGTTCGCGGAGCTTTCAATAGATTCGTGTTTTGACTGTGCCTGACTCTTTAGCCAATTAAAACGATAACACCTATTTTGCACACTTAGGAAAAACCAATGAAAACAAGCATCAACACTGTATTATTTATTCTCTTGGCAGTACTATTTAGCAATTCATGTTTTAGCCAGCAAAAGGAATTTAAATCAAGTTGGGAAATTAGCATTTCATCTGGTCAAAGCTTTGTTGATTATTTTGACGGATTTGAAACTGCTGGGTTGAATTATAGCAGAGGACTAACAATTAAACCGGAGCTTACCTACGATTTTTCAAGGTATTTTTCAAGTTCAATTTCGCTGCTTTTAACTACTGCGCATGAGGGAGATAAAAATTCAAACTATTTAAGAATATTTACAACATCAATTAGTGGTGCAAGTGTTTTTAACCTTTATCAAACTACTCTTGCACCTGAAATTCAATTTTCTCCTTTAAAAACAAAAAAGCACAAACTTTATATTGGAGTTGGCCCAACTTATATCTTTGGGAATTCGCTGTTATCGCAATCATATTCTGAGGCATCAACAACAATGGCGAAGAATATTAGTGAGTTTGGGTATCAGGGAACGCTTGGCTATAGATTCAGCCTCTGCAAAAAGTGGACAATTGGTGACAATTACATTTATAACAAAAATGCAGAAAAGACAGAACACATTTTACTCTCGCTTGGGTTCAGAATTTAATAATTATACGATCTCTCCGGATTCAGTTTAACAAGTCCTTAACAAATCAATTGATCAGCCTGCATTGTTACATTAAGGGTTTTTGTATTTTTGACAGTCTTTAAATGGACAAAAACCTAATCCAACGCTATGAGAACCTATCTTCTGGGCCTGTTCCTGTTTTGCTTCTCCTTTTCATATTCTGCAGAAAGAATTATTACCGGTTTAAAAAAAATAAATTCTGATTCGGTTGTTCATAAAAACAACGAAAACTATATACTTCACGTTAAAAAAGCTTCCGGACCGATCAAAATTGACGGATTGATCAGCGAAACCGATTGGGAGACTGCTGAAAAAGCCAAGGATTTTAGGCTTGTGCTGCCAGTTGATACCGGATTCGCAAAATCTCCTTCCGAAGTAGTAATGACCTATGACGACAAAGCTTTTTATTTGGGCATTACTTTTTTTGATACCATTCCCGGGAAACGGATCATGGAATCATTCCGGCGTGATTTTATTTTTGGGAATAACGACAATGTATTGGTATTCTTCGATACTTTTTTGGATCAGACCAATGGTTTTTCATTTGGAGCCTCAGTTTCAGGAGCCAAATGGGATGGAACGCAGTCGAATGGCGGAGGGGTAAACCTAAACTGGGATTGCAAATGGGATTCAAAAACCGTTCAGTATAAAGATCGATGGGTAACCGAAATGCGGATTCCATTCCGTTCGGTCAGGTACAAATCAGGAACCGACCACTGGTACGTTAATTTCAGCCGGCTAGATCTGAAAACCAACGAAAAATCTTCATGGGCACCAGTTCCGCGCCAGTTTCCAACGGCAAGTCTCGCCTACACGGGCGTGTTAAAATGGGATCAGCCGCTCCCCAAATCAAAAATGATGTTTTCAATTATCCCGTATGTTTTCGGAAGTGCGTCCAGGGATTTCGAGGCCAAAACAAATACGGCTTATCGCAAAGATTTTGGGTTTGATGCCAAGCTCGGGTTGACCACATCCCTGAATCTGGATTTAACTTATAATCCTGATTTTTCGCAGGCTGAAGTCGATCAACAGGTCACCAACCTCGACCGTTTCGAACTTTTCTTTCCGGAAAAAAGACAGTTTTTTCTGGAGAACAGCGACCTCTTTTCCAATTATGGATTCGCTTCGGCAACGCCTTTCTTTTCGCGACGGATCGGACTCGATGCCCCTGTTCTGGCTGGTGCACGGTTAAGCGGAAAACTTGGAAATAACTGGCGCCTGGGACTTCTCGATATGCAAACCGAAAGAACGGATAAACAGTTGCCCCGTAATTTTATGGTGGCAGCTTTGCAACGTCAACTGTTTTCAAGGTCGAATATTGGGATGATTTTGGTGAACAAGGAATACATGGACGAGCCCGGAAAACAAAATTTTAACCGGATTGCCGGAATGGATTTTAATTTGGCAAGCAAATCAAACACCTGGACCGGAAAACTGTTTTACCATCGTTCGTTCAGTCCCGAGAATACCGGGAAACAATATGCACAGGGTTCGTTCCTGGCATACAACACGAGGCAGATTCATGCATTGGTAGGTCAGGCCAGCATTGGCAAAAATTATATTGCGGAAACCGGATATGTGCCACGTAGCGGTCATAATTTGGTTAACACTGAATTTGGCTATTTGTGGATTCCAAATAAGACGATTGTGAGCCATGGGATGTCGATGATATCCAATTACTATTTCGACGCCTCAACCAACAATCAGCTCGACCATGAAGTTACGCTCCTGTATAAATTTGAATTCAAAAACCGTTCGATAGTGGATGCGGGGTTCAAGGATATTTATACCAGGCTAAGCAAGGATTTTGACCCAACGCATATCAGCAATACAGTATTGGCAAAAGGAACCGAATATTCCACAAATACCGGATTTATTGACTATTTCTCAGACACCCGCAAAATGTTTAATTACTCAGCCACAGCAGCTGCGGGAGGGTTTTATAGTGGTTCAATCCGGTTAATTAAAGGACAGATGACTTACCGTTATCAACCTTACCTGAATATGTCATTCAATTTTTCATACAACGATATCAAACTTCCGGCGCCATTTGAACATGCCACATTTTGGCTCCTCGGGCCAAAGGTTGACCTGACTCTGAGCGACAAAGTTTTCTTTTCCACATTTGTTCAGTACAACGAGCAAATCGAAAACATGAATGTGAACATGAGGTTTCAATGGCGGTACAAGCCGGTTTCTGACCTGTTTATTGTTTATACCGGGAACTATTTTACCGGAGACTGGAGCCCACTAAACCGTGCTCTGGTGGTGAAATTGAGTTATTGGTTTAACTAACGGGCAGGAAAAAGTCATTAGTCATTGGGAAAGAGAAAGAGGAAAAGGAAAGTTTTCAGTGGTCAGTCTCAGTTGGCAAGACGCCTATAGGACTGGATTTCTGAACACTGAAGACTGAGACTGAACACTCGATTCAGAACTTTTCAAACACACCCAACCCGAACCATGCAAAATCATTTTTGTCTGGATTAAATCCTTTAAAAATTACAATCTCCTTGATTTGATTAATTCCAATTCATGTCGAGCGACAACCAATTGGATTGTATTAATCCGATAAATAAAACTGCAGCTAATCCAGCACCTATCAAAACAAAGGTTTTCCCAACGCTATGCGATGTGTATGTGACATATTCTATATCTAATCTTTTAATAATGATGCGTTTATCCGAATTTAGATATAAATTGAGATCAAAATTTGTGCTTATAAAAACATCCATTTTAGGTTTGGTACTTTTTGAATATGATTTCAAATTACCCTCCAGCGTATGTTCTGTAAACGTGTAATTGAATAATTCAAATAGAGTAGTCGGAGTATGAAGGATTAGTGTTTGTGGAGGAGAATTAACTGTTTTGGCTTCTTCCATGGATAAATACCGGGTAGTTGAACATCCAAACTGAAAAATCAGAATACAATAAGATAACAAAACTGATGTTGCTTTTTTCATGAGTAATCCAATTGAAGTTCTAATATCTTTAGGATTCTTTAACCTGAAAAACTATACTGAAATATTTTCTCAGTTTACCAGAGAACGCAGAATCAAATGTGATCTTAACTAATAAATTTACAAAAACTGAAGGTTAAATACAATAATATGAAGGACATTTTATTGATGATGAGACTTTTGAATATGGAAATAATACCAGTTTTTAATCCGATTTTAGTGATTTGGATTGATCTAATCAAGGGAAATGGGTTATTTAAATCTCGTATTTTTGTTCCTGAGATCGTTTCGATTATTCATTATAAAATATAAAAGGTAGCTGAAGTGCTTAGAACTTCTCAAACACTCCCAACCCAAACAAAGCAAAATCATATTTGATTGGATCTTCACGATCAAATTCCCGAAGTTTGGCAGTCACTTCTTCCACGGCTCGCCAGTCGTTTTGAGTCCGGGTGAGGAGTCCTAGTTTGCGTGCTACATTTCCAGTGTGGACATCCAATGGTAGCATTAATGCAGAGGAAGGAACCTGCTTCCAAAGCCCAAAATCAACCCCGGCCTGGTCTGACCGAATCATCCACCTCAGAAACATGTTGAGCCGTTTAGCTGCAGCACCTGTTTGCACGTTTGAAATATGTTTTTCGGTTCGATGTAAATGGTCCAGTTCAAAGAAAACTTTTCTGAAATAATCCAGAGAGCTGAAAATACTGTTTTCAATTTGATATCCTTTTGTGAAAACCTGTTCCAGCCCACCATGGTTCTGGTAGATGTTTTTCAGCGATTTCAGGAAAAAAAAGCAATCGTCGCTATTAAACGTCCGGTGTTTGAAGTCCATAAATACATCCCATTCCTCTTCCGGAGTTTTCATCAGAAATTCGATGGGATTGTTGTTCATGAGCGTGACGAGCTTCCTGGCATTTCGGATAATGGTTGGCCGTTGGCCCCAGGCCAGGGTTGCAGCAAGAAAGCCAGAAATTTCAATGTTCTCCTTAGTGGTAAAGAGCCTCGGAACCTGGATAGGATCGGTTTCTATAAACGATAAATGGTTATATAAAATGACTTTGAGATCGAGGAATGATTTAATGTTTTCTATTGTTTCGATGATCGTTACGGATTAATCTTATTGAATTCTGCGACCGCCAACTTTCCTTTTCCAATATTACAATTAACAGGATTGTCGTTACGGCGCATACAAAATTTTGTTTCAATTTAGGCGATTGGGTGCGCCTTGTTTTATTTCTTCATGCCTACCCCGGATTCCGTTTTACTGCATCCAGGGCTACAAATATATGACTCCTCTGGAGTCCAGCAATTCCTACAACACCATAACTGCCAACTTTCCTTTTCCTCTTTCCTTTTCCAATGACTATTGACTAATGACTCTTTCCGACTATTCAATCAGGCCATCTTTCATCCGGATAATTCGGTCGCTTTGGGCAGCAAAACTTTCGTCGTGAGTAACAATTACCAGGGTTTGTTTGAACCGGTCGCGAAGGGTGAAAAACAACTCATGGAGATCTTCACGGTTTTTGGTGTCGAGGTTGCCTGAGGGTTCGTCGGCCAGAATTATGGAGGGATTGTTGATCAGTGCGCGTGCAACCGCAACCCGTTGCCTTTCACCTCCTGAAAGTTCGCCCGGTTTATGGCTGAGGCGTTCAGACAGGCCCAGAAAATCAAGATATTCACGGGCCTTTTGTTCGGCTTCCTTTTTGGATTTTTTTGCTATAAAGGCCGGAATACAAACATTTTCGAGGGCAGTAAATTCGGGAAGCAAATAATGAAACTGAAAAACAAAGCCTATTTGACGGTTTCTGAAATCGGCCAGTTGATGCTCGTTCATGGCCGAAACGTTTTGTCCGTTAATGAAAACTTTTCCGGAGGCAGGCAGGCTCAACGTGCCAATAATCTGTAACAGGGTCGTTTTCCCGGCTCCGCTTGGCCCAACAATCGAATAAAGTTTTCCGGCCGGAACTTCCAGGTCAATTCCCTTCAAAACCTGAAGTTTTCCGAACGACTTTGTTATTTTTTCGACTTTGATCAATCGTTGTGATTTTAAGAATCGGAATTTAATTTTTAGTGAGGCCGGAGTTCATTCAACAAAGAATAAGTTTCAGGAAAAGTTAATCCATTTTCGCCTCATTACTGATGGTGGTAGTAATATTCTCAGTTCCTTTTGTTACATCACTTTTTATTTCCTGAATGTCCTTCTCAATTTCGCTGGTATGGGTTTTAATTCCTTCCTGAATATTGCTTCTGGCATCCTGAATGGTTGATTTAATATCGCGGATTTCGTCGCCAAGGCCACCGCCGCTTTCATTAATCTCACGTTTTATTTCGTTGGTTGCTTTTTGAAATTCGCGCATGGCCTTACCCAGTGTTTTGGCGACATCAGGAATAGCTTTCGATCCAAAGAACAGCAAGAATACAAATATGATTAGTACTATCTCTCCTCCACCCATAAATGAAATATTAATTAGTTGGCCTGAAAATTTCAGCAAATATACAAACTAGTTCAGAACAATGGCTGATGAAGTTGAAAAAACAACTTGAACTTTCGCCAAAAAATATTGAACCATAGAAGTGATAATTCCGTGATTATTTTAGAATTAACGACATGCTGTTCATATACTTGATTGTATTTGTCGTAGTCAAAGTGAGAATATATGATGTTGCAGGATATAGGTGAGTGCGCCAGCAAAATAGCCAAGTAGGGCCAATAAGCTTATTTTTTTTATATACCAAAAGAAACCTATTTTCTCCATTCCCATAGCAGCTATTCCTGCCGCAGAACCAATAATTAAAACACTGCCTCCGGTACCTGTACAATATGCAAGGAATTCCCAAAAATAATGGTCTGTGGGGTATTGTGTTAAGCTAAACATCCCTTGTGCTGCTGCAACCAATGGAACATTATCAACAATTGACGAAAGCAATCCAATTGAAATTACAATTACATTGTCGCTGCCAAGCGTTGTTGTCATCCACTGTGCAAGTTGATTTAATAAACCAATTGATTGAAGTGCTCCAATGCTAATTAATATACCAAGAAAAAACAAAATGCTTGGTGTGTCAATTTTGCGCAGTGCATGGACAACTGATAAAACATGCTTGTCTTGTTCATCTTTTTTACCATGAATGATTTCAGTAATTATCCATAGAATGCCAAGGCCAATAAGTATTCCCATATAAGGAGGAAGATGGGTAACAGTTTTGAAAACAGGAACAAAGAGAAGAATTAAAACTCCTGAAATGAAAACAATCAACTGATGCTTTGCACGGAGTTTATCGTTCGTTGGTTTGATGTCCAATAAAGGACGTTCAATTCTTCCTTTCAGCTTTAGCGATAAATAGGCCAATGGTATAATAATACATACCAAACTAGGAAGAATTAATTTGGTTATAATGTTAAATGTTGTAATCTGACCGCCAATCCATAGCATCGTTGTAGTAACATCGCCAATTGGCGACCAAGCTCCGCCAGCGTTTGCAGCGATAACGACAATGCCTGCAAAAAACAATCTGGTTTTATGGTTACGAATTAATTTTCGAAGGAGCGAAATAATTACAATAGTGGTAGTGAGGTTATCTAAAATAGCAGAGAGGAAAAAAGTAATAAAAGCAATAATCCAAAGTAATTTCCGTATTTCGGTCTGTTTAATTCGTTTGGTAATAACATCAAACCCATCGTGAGCATCAATTAGCTCAACGATTGTCATTGCACCTAGAAGAAAGAATAAAATACCCGACACGTCTCCTAAATGATGGGTAAGTTCTACTGTAACTGAATTTTTATCAGGAGAAAAAAGAATATAAACGGTCCAGCAAAGCACTCCAGTAATTAAAGCAATTGCTGCTTTGTTTACTTTTATTAAATGCTCAAATGCTATTGCAATATATCCTGTAACGAAAATTAAACATATAAGCCAAATCATACATCCTATTATTATGGATTGCTTTAAACAATTTTTTCAACAATTCTAAATATACATTTTATAAATGGATAATTGAAAAAGCAGGAACTCCATTCGCTTAATGATGAATGAAATCCCTGCTTCAGGATTATTTAGTGTTTTGTAGATTATATTTTAGCTACTTTTTTTGCTTTTAAGATGGTATCATAGACCATAGGCGCTGCAATAAATACGGTTGAATATGAACCTACAGTACAACCAATCAACAGAGCGAAGGTAAAGCCCTGCATAGATGCTCCACCGAAGAGGAAAATAGCAAGCAATACAATCACAACCGTCAGGTTAGTACTGAACGTACGGCGAAGGGTTGTGTTCATGGCATGATCCATATTTTCGGCCAAAGAACGTTTCGGATAAATGTGAACGTATTCGCGGATACGGTCATAAACTACCACGGTGTCGTTAATGGAATACCCGATAACGGTCAGGATCGCTGCAATAAATCCCTGATCAACTTCCATCGAGAAAGGTGAAATACTATAAAATATGGAGAATACTCCAAGGGTTACCAAAGCATCGTGGGCCAACGAAAGCAAACCGCCCAACCCATACTGCCAATTTTTAAAACGGATTGCAACATAGATAAATATCATGACCAACGAAAGCAATACGGCCAATACAGCATCTTTCTTTAAATCATCAGAAATGGTTGGACCTACTTTCTGAGAACTTTGCAGATTGATTTTATCGAAGGTTTCTAAAGAGACATCTCCAATAAATCCGGATTTTTTAAGACCGGCATACAATTCTTCTTCAACCTGGTTGTCTGTATTTTCACTAAGGTCATCAATTTTGTAAGTAGTGGTAATACGCACCGTGTTTGCATTTCCGAAGGTTTTAACTTCAGGAGTGTGATTGAAAACCACGGCCAGTGCGCTTTGTACATCGGCAACTTTTACATCTTTATCGAAGCGAACTACATAGGTACGTCCACCTTTAAAATCGATACCTGCCTGGAATCCACGTACAGCAAATGAAATAATTGAAATGATAATAAGTGATCCGGAAACCCAATAAGCTATCTTGCGTTTAGCAAGGAAAGGAACATTGGTTTTGCGCAACCAGTTCCTGGTTAATTCGGTGGTAAAAGTAATTACTGTACCCTTCTTTAACTGACGTTCAAAAATCAGCCTGGTGATAAAGATTGAAGTGAACAAGGAAGTGATGATACCAATGATCAATGTGGTTGCGAAACCTTTAATCGGACCTGAACCAAAAAAGAAAAGTACAATACCGGTTAATAAGGTGGTCACCTGTCCGTCGATAATTGCCGAATAAGCCGCATTAAATCCGTCATGAATAGCAAGCTTTAACGATTTTCCTGCCAGCATCTCCTCCTGGATACGCTCATAAATCAGTACGTTGGCATCTACCGCCATACCCATGGTTAACACCATACCTGCAATACCAGGCAAGGTTAAAACAGCGCCCATTGAAGCAAGTATTCCAATCAGGAAGAACAAGTTTACAATCAGGGCAACATTTGAAGCCATACCAGCTTTTTTGCTATAGAAAAACCACATGTAACAAAGTGTCAGCAGGAAGGCGATAATAAACGACCACAAACCGCTGCTGATTGCTTCTTTTCCAAGTGATGGACCTACAACATCCTCCTGAATGATCATGGCAGGTGCAGGCATTTTTCCTGATTTCAGAATATTCGCTAAGTCCTTTGCTTCTTCAATGCTTTCCAGTCCGGTAATCGAGGAACGTCCACCAGTGATTTCCTGGTTAACATTTGGGAAGGAACGTACATATCCGTCGAGAACAATCGCAATCGATTTTCCAACATTTTCTTTGGTCAAACGTGCCCAAGTTTTGGCTCCTTCACTGTTCATGGTCATGCTTACCTCAGGCTGACTGCCCATGTCGGCATAATCCTGACGGGCATCGGTAATTACATCACCTTCAAGAGGTGCTTTCCCATCGCGGCTGGTTATTTTTATAGCAATCAAACGGAAGAATTTTTCTTCTTTATCAATGGCTTTAGCGGTCCATTTAAAAGCGAGGTTGCGTGGCAACAATGCTTTTACCTGGTCCATTTTCAAATAATTGTTTACGGTAGCAGTATCTTTAAAATGAGAAGTACCAACGGCAGCTCCGGGATATAACTGACCATCAGGAGTAGAACTCGGCGACAATACTGAAAACAATGGGAACTGTTTGGCCATATCAGCATTTTTATTTACTGATGCCGAATCTGTTTTAGCTGTTTTGTCCAATTCGCTTAACAGACTGTTTGTTTCAGTTTTTGCTGCTTTTGCAGTAGTGTCGGCAGGAGTAGCTGAAACCTGAGATTTGACAGCCTGAATTTCAACCAGTTTCTGGTTAGCCTGAGCTAAGTATTGGTATACTTCGCTGTTGTCATAAGTTTCCCAGAATTCGAGGTTGGCAGTTCCCTGCAACAATTTCCGAACACGTTTCGGATCGTCAACTCCCGGAAGTTCAACCAGGATACGGCCGGCAGTCTGCAAAGGTTGGATGTTTGGCTGGGCCACACCAAAACGGTCGATACGGGTGCGGATGATGTTGAAAGAATTGTCGATGGCTACCTGGGTTTCCTTTTTCAAAACATCCAATACTTCTTTATTGGTTGAATTGTATTTAACCTGGTCTTTAAGTTCGAGAGTATTGAAAATGGCAGCTAGTTTTCCGCTGGGCGAAAGCTCTTCGAAAGCTTTTCCGAATGCCGTAACGAAATCGTCCTGACCTTTTTTCTGTTTCTCAACGGCCAGTTTGATGGCAGCATTAAATGTTGAGTCTTTACTGAAATTTGACAGTGATTTGACTAAATCAACTACCGAAACTTCGAGGGTTACGTTCATACCACCCTGCAAGTCAAGTCCAAGCCCGAGCTGGAGTTCCTTAACTTCTTTGAATGTGTATTTACGGATACCTAATAAATTGTAAACCACTTCGCTTGACATAGAGTCAAGGTAAGCGAGTTCCTTTTGTTTGTCTCCTTTGGCATACACCTTTGCATCTTTTTCAACTCTGCCCGCAAAATATGTGAAGCTAAGCTGATAAACACAAATCAAACCAATGAGGATTGCAAAAAGTCTAATTGCACCTTTGTTTTGCATGTTGTGAAAATTTTGATTGTTTATTAATTTATGATCTAATGTATTTGATTGATTCCGGGTGTAATAACACCACCAGATAAACACTAAAAGCCTGATGCTCCAGTGTCCTAATCACTTTAAATGAAATTTCGGAATTAAACTATAGGAGGTACGTCGTCGGGACTGGCATACAGTACCCGGTTGAAAGGTAAGGAATGAAACGAACAGATAACCGGAAAAGATGAATGAACAGCTTCGGCCTTCATCAGTTGGAATGTTCGTAAATTGTAATATTTCAGTAAAAATTTATCCTGAGTACACGCAAAACGAAACCGAACTGAAAATTCTGATCCCAAAGTTTTAAGATTGGAGGAAGTAATCTGGGTACAGAAGAATGTTTTATTGGTTTCAGTTTCATCGGAAGCCGGAATTTTATTGATCTTTTCGGTAAGCTTCTGATTAGCGGAATGGTACATATCGAATACAGCCGCCGCTGCAACCAATGCAAGTAGCAAGCTCAGCCGCAGTATAAAGCTATTTGATATGTATTTTTTTAAATGCATTTTTTCTTTTTCAGCCGCCAAATATATTTATTTTTTTTGAATGATTGGGTACATTTTCGCACTGTGTTTACACAAGTTATGTCCTTTCTGGAATTCAGGAAATAGAATCGGGGCAATCATCTCAGTTTTCATTTTCACAGGCATCCCCTGAATCAAAATCTGTATCTCAAAAAAATGCTTTAATCAGTTGATTGCAAGTCACAATTTATCGGCAATTCCGTATAACCCTGCGATGATTTAATTTATGAAACTACCGACAAAAGGTCCTTTTAATGAAAATCAACAGCCATATAATTCATCTGGCATTATTTCGGTTCAAGGTACTTCTCTCCTTGACTTTAATTGTTATTTCCTGCACATCGGCCAGACAGGATCAGGAGAAACAAAAAATAAACAGGCTAATTAATATGAATCCGGAACAGACTGAAGATTCGCTTCAATGGAAAAGGGAGGCGAAGAAAATGGTGAAAAGCCAATTGATTTCACGGGGAATTTCAGACAGGAAAGTACTGCATGTTATGGAGAATACTCCACGGCACCTTTTTGTCCCTGAAAACTTACGGTTAAAAGCTTATCGGGACGGACCATTGCCAATTGGAGAAGGGCAAACCATTTCACAGCCTTATATTGTTGCCATCATGACCGAATTATTAAAGTTAACAGGTCATGAAAAAGTACTTGAAATCGGTACCGGATCAGGCTATCAGGCTGCCGTGCTGGCGCAGTTGGTTGATACCTGTTACACCATTGAATTAGTTAAAACCCTGGCCGATAGCGCTGCCTCCAGGTTAACACAACTTGGCTACAACAATGTAATGGCCAAATGTGGCGACGGATACCTGGGCTGGCCTGAACATGCGCCTTTTGACCGGATCATTATTACTGCCGCACCCCCTGAAATACCTCAAAAACTCGTTGAGCAGTTAAAACCAAATGGAATAATGGTTCTTCCGGTTGGGAGATATTCTCAGGAATTAATACTTGTCACACGTACAGCGCAGGGAATCAGTAAAGAGCAAATATTGCCTGTCCGTTTTGTTCCAATGGTAAAACCGGACTGATTCATCCCGAACCGTTGGTTTTCTTCTTCCTGAATTTCAAATAGGGAATAATGTCTTCATTTTTAATTCCGGCGGTGCCGTCATATTCAATGGTAACCACCGGCACTCCGGTTAATTCTTCAATTCGGGATGTCATGGCTTCGGTTACCAGCGATGGACAGCAATAGGACGGATTGGTCTGAATAAACAAATCCAGATCGGGATATTGACTGATTAACCGGTGAATTTTCAGAATATTTTCCAGCGATTCGCCGCGCTGTAAAACGTTCAGACCAAAACGGTTCAGCCATTCGTCAGTTTCTTCCGGAGTGGTTGCAGTGGAATGTCCGTTGTAGTGGTAAAAATATTTTTTATATTGATCTTCAACTAAAGGGATCAGTGATTTCAGGAATTTAATTTTCACAAAATCCATGTAACTGCCCTCTTTAAGAAAACGTTGGCTGGAAGGATTAACAACAATTTTAATATATTCGCTGAACGGAGTCGTAATCACTTCTCCCCCATGATCTTCAACCATTCTGATCAAATCCTGATTCATCAGATCGTTGTCACGCACATACAAATCGCCGAAGATGGCCACCTTTGGCCGGTCAGTTCGCTCAATTTCTATGGAATCGAAACCTTGCATAATCTTTTCAAGTACTGGTACTTTTGGCTTTCCCTGCAGGAACGCATCATTCAGCAAAGCCAAAGTCTGGCCGATCATTTCATCTGTTGTTCCTCTTACTTTTTCATACGGACGGATATTGCAACCAATTTTGCGCACAAAACCACCAAACATGTAAGCCAGATAAACATTGATGGCAGTGGGCAATGAAAAATCATAGAATATCAAATCTCCCGCATACACCGATGCCTGTTCCATTCCTTTCCCATAGTTTTCAAGTAATTTTTTCATGTAATGCGGGAACATGCTAAGGTTACAGGAAAGATTGGACTTCATAATCCAAACAGCGGTATCGGCTGGATTTAAGTGGTTCGCCTCCATGTAATCGATGGCATTCCTGACAATGAGACTCAGTGGCAAACACTGACCGGTATTCATACTCAGGCTACGCTTAATCGACTCGTCTGTGCTGTTGGCAAAATGAGCATCGATTCCGCTGTTTTGTAATACTGCTTCAATCAACGGCGCAACATACGGATCCCATGCCGGGAGCAGAAGCGTTTTGTTTTTCAGGTTCTTTGGTCCTGAAAAAATTGTACCTGAAATCTGGTTTCCATCCGTTTCAACTTGCTGAATAAGCCTACTGAAATTACTGAAGTTTATGGAATGTGCCCGGAGCGTTTGTGAAGCCTCATTGACGAGCGTCCGGATGTAATCGGACCAATTCTGGCTTTCGACCAGAGATACTTCAGCTTTTTTTTCTTTCTCTCCTGAAATTTTTCTTTCAAGCTCGGGTTTTTGTTTTTGGCGATGATTCCTGAACGCCCGAATGGCTGCTTCAATGCGGGTTTCATAGCCAACGGCCGAATCATGTTCGTCGAGCTGAAGGATCAGGTAAGGTTTTCGGCAGGCATCGAAAATCTCTTTGAAGTATTCGATCACAAACGAATCAGGCGTACATTTAAAAGACGTGATCAGTACCGGATAACAATTTTCGGTTCTTGAAATAACATCAGCTGCATATAGAATTTTGGATGCAAATTTCCATTTGATGGTTTTAACCAACTCGTCCGCTTTACTGATTTCTGCAGATTTGAAAGGCAGGTTATCCATAAAAAAGGTTCTGATACCCATTTTTTCAATGATATCAGGAATCGAATTGTTCATCGATGGAGACAGCACTGTATATGGTCGTCCAAGCAATACCACATGAATATCATCAACATCTTTAATTTCATTCGGATAAAGCGCTTTCCATTCTTCTCTGACTGTTTGAACATGACTCTTTGCTTTTTCCCAGGCGAGGTTAATGTCTATAAATCCAATGTCGTTCATTCCGATAGATTTGAACATCCGGAGCATTTCGAGCCGGATAAACAGTTCGCCTGCCGAATATTTCAGCAATGGGGTAAGAAGCTTTTTGTCGGTTCTAAAATTTTTCTGAACTGAGATAACAGATGAAACATACTGAGTGTAATAACAATATTGCTTGTTCATTTTCAATTCCTGATATTCTTCGAGATAAACCGGAAGGAAAATATAATCGGCCTTTTTGCTCAGCTCATCCACATGGCCGTGCATAGCTGCCATTGGGGCACAAAATTCGGCCCGGCTCAGGTTCTTGCCATCTTTTACAGCTGTAGTGTAATCTTCGCTGGTAACTGTCCGGATGGAAAGAAAATCGAAAAACTTTCGCCAGAATAAAATCTCATCGAACAGGTGCAGTCCATCTGGAATCCCAATAGTTGTGCTTGTTTTGGTTGATGCAGCCCTAAATTTGAACATCTCTTTTCGCTTGCTGATCAATTGAAAATGAAGAGATTTATTCTTGATGTATTTGTTATCCTGATAATCACGTCCACATAAAAAGCCGTATGCTTCAGTCTCCTGATCGATTTCTGCCACTTTGAGTTTGCAATGGTTGGTGCAAATTTCACAAACTTCACTTCTGACAGGTATCGACTTTTTATACAATCCAAGTCCACGAAATTTGGTTTTGGCAACCGGATTGTCGGAAAGTTCGAGGGCCACGCCCAACGCCCCTGTCAAATGGCAATACCGCGAAACCAGGATTGGTTTATTCAGCTTTTGCTCAAAAGCAGCAACCAGTGCTTTGTTCTTTGCAGTAGCTCCTTGAAAAAATATTGTATTTCCGATGTAGCCGGTCACAGCTACTTTGGAGAAATAATTCTCGCGTGTAGAATGTAAAACAGCCGCCAGTATTTCATCGGTTGAATAACCAGCCATCAGGTAATGGTTCAGGTCACGCTCCATAAAAACCGTGCAACGGTCGCTTGCCATAGGCGATTGAGCATGCTCTACCCTTCCTGAATATTCATCCAGGCTACATCCCAGTCTTTTGGCCTGTTCTTCAATAAAGCTCCCGGTTCCGGCGGCACAAACATTGTTCATCACTGAAAAAGTAACCATTCCATTGCGCATCACCGTGAATTTGGAGTCTTGCCCGCCAATTTCAATAATGGTATCCGTTTCAGGATTCAGCTCATAAGCAGCACGTGCATGAGCCGTAATTTCATCAGGAATGATATCGGCTCCAATAATTTTACCGATAAATTTTCGCCCCGAACCGGTAGTGCCAACTCCTGAAACGCTTAACCGAATATTTCGCTTTGCTGCAAGATCATGAATGGTTTCCAGAATAACCTGCACGGCTTGTAGCGGTTGACCGGAGGTGGAAGTGTAAAATCCGGCCAGAACCTCCTTTTCCTTACCGAGCAAAACCGCTTTGGTGCTGGTTGAGCCAATGTCAATACCCAGAAAAACATGCATACGGCTTTCCTTTTTCAGGAAGGCATAGACATCAACCTCAACAGCCTTCATTGCCGGAAAATGTGCGGATTGAAAATTGTACCGTTCGTGCGATTCGAAATCGGGATAGTCTGACAACTTCAACTGAAGCGGAGGATAATAATATTTCTTTTCCTTCTGTTCTGAAACTACAATATCATTCATGCTTTGCAGATTGCTGCCAACAAGGGTTTCTTCATCTTTGCAATTCATAGCCGCACCAATGGCCCCATAAACAGCTGCATGCCCGTCAACAGTAATTATTTCATGAATTAAGTGGCTGATGTGCCCAACTACCGCTTTATTTAGAGCCACACCTCCAACCGCCACAACATTCGATACGGTATTGTTCTGAATAACGGTATCGACAATGTTTTTTGCCAATCCAAAGGACAAACCATCACAGATTTCACCGAGCGAATATCCTTCCTGCTGGGCATGAATCAGATCAGTCTTGGCAAATACGGCACAACGCGAAGCTATTTTCGGGAAAGTTCCTTTGTTCTCATAAGCGAGTCTGCTAAACTCCTGAATGCCGGAAAGATTCAAACGCTCAGCTTGTTGATCCAGAAAATTTCCGGTTCCGGCAGCACAGGAAGAATTGGATTTAAAATTCAGGTATTCACCGTTTTGATCGAAGGTTACCAGACCAAATTTTTCGGCCCCAATAATTAACAGCGAACGAACGTCAGGATGAAAATGTTTGGCCGCAGTGATATAGGCAATCCTCGTATCAACCAGTTTAGCGCATCGGAAGATGGAAGGTGATGAAGCGGTAAAACCAATCGACGAAAGATTTTCGATTTTGATGCTTTGGAATAAGTTCTGTAGATTTTCTGTAATCTTACCTTTATGAAAGGTATAGGCAGTGTGAATAATCCGGTTATTTTCGTCAATCATTGCGATGCCGATCGCAACAGAACCAATATCAATTCCCAGATATTTCTTTATCATGATCATTTAACTCCTTTCAAAATGGTTAAACGACAAAAAGGCAATTCGGCAATGGAAATGAACTAATACTCTGTCAAAAATAAAGTATATAATTGAATTTAATATCGATTCATACACTTTTATTGTTCCTGAAAGCCCACCACATTTATTTTTTCAAACACAAACAAGGTCTGCTGAGAAATGACACTCAAATTCAGTTTCACTAAAAAATATATCTTTGCGAACAAATCGAAAAGAAAAATGACCAAACTTGATATTACCATTACAGGCGACTTAGGCAGTGGGAAAAGCAGCGTGGCAAAGGTTCTGTGTAAATTATTAAACTTCAACTACTTTTCAACTGGTGTCATCCAACGACAAATTGCTAAAGAAAAAGGATTGAACACCCTGGAGCTGAATTATTTCTCTGAAAATAACCTGGATATTGACAAATACATTGATGATCAGGTCATCAAGTTAAACGATGAACCCGATTCTTTTATTCTCGATTCAAGAATGGCCTGGCATTTCATTCGTAAGTCATTCAAAATTTACCTGACTGTCGATCCTATTGTCGCCGCCCAAAGGGTTATGGCCGACAATCATCGGCAAGGTGAACCAGAGATGGAGGATGCTCATGAAAAATCATTAAACCTTCTGGAACGGAGAGCTGCCGAGGACAAACGATTCAAGGCTATTTATGGTGTTGATTGCGGCGATTTAAACAATTATGATTTGGTTCTGGATACTACATTTTTGAGTGTTGAAGAAGTCTCAAAATTGATTGTTGAGCGATATACCGACTTTTTAAATCAGATTCAGGAAAATGGTTAAGACTTTTTAACTCCTCTCCCGATTTGTAAACACTTTATACAGCTCAAACCAAATAATACTTGAAAAACCTGCAGCTACGCAGACCAGCGTTTCGTACAGGCTGATTTTTTCGAACTGAAAAAGGTTCAGCAGGAAAGGCACATTTAGTATTAGAATCAGGAAAAAGGTGGCACCACCAACTACCCATTTTACAGTTTTATTGGGCGTTGTAATGATCTTAAAAATATTGCGTGTCCACGAGCGGTTCGAAAGAATTACCGCGATATTGGCTGCGATAAGCGTTGTAAATGCCAGTGCGCGGTCTTCCTGTTCGGAATAGCCCATTTTAAGCCCAAAGAAATACACAGCGAAAACGATGACCAGAATCCCGATTCCCTGAGAACAACTCAACCAAATCTTTTTGGCTCCGAAAAACGGTTCGTTAATGTCTTTGGGCGGGCGGTTCATCACATTTTTTTCTTCCTCTTCTGCTTCAAATATAATGGAACAGGCGGGGTCGATAATCAATTCCAAAAACACAATATGTACGGGCCAAAGCAGCAACGGAAGGTCTTTGAAAAATACAGGTATGAGAGACAATCCTGCAATTGGAACATGAATGGCAAAAATATAACCCAGTGCTTTTTGCAGATTGTCGAAAATACGGCGCCCCATTTTTACGGCACCCACAATCGAGGCAAAATTATCGTCCATCAGTACCAGCGACGAAGCTTCACGGGCAACATCGGTACCTTTTTCGCCCATGGCAATTCCAATGTTGGAAGCCTTCAAGGCAGGGGCATCGTTAACGCCGTCGCCGGTCATGGCAACAATTTCTTTGTTTCGTTTTAGTGCGTTTACAATCTTTAGTTTTTGTTCAGGAACTACCCTTGCAAAAACATTCACATCTTTAATCCGTTCAGCCAATTCTTCTTCCGACATTTCCTGAAGTTCAGGTCCGCTGATGGAAATCTGATGATTTTTCAACCCAATTTCACGGGCAATGTTCATAGCAGTAACCGGATAGTCGCCCGTGATCATGATCACACGGATCCCTGCCTGGTAACATTCACGTACGGCTTGGGGCACTGTTTCACGAATCGGGTCCGATAAGGCAATCAACCCAATAAAATCGAAATCAAAGTCGTGTTGAATTTCTGGTAAATGTTCGGTGTCAATCATGGCTTTTGCCACTCCCAATACGCGCAATCCTTCAGAAGCCATTTCTGCCACTGCTCCGGCATATTTTGTTTTTTCTTCAACTGAAAGATGGCACAGATCAAAAATAGCTTCCGGAGCACCTTTGGTAGCAATGGTTTGACGATATTTCTCATGATTGGAAAAAACACGCGACATAGCCAGCAAATCTTTCGATAACGGATATTCCTTCACCATTTGCCAGTCGGAATGAATATGATCGGTATTTTTCAGGTACACGTCTCCCATGTTTGTAATGGCGCGTTCCATTGGGTCAAACGGATTGGTTTGGCTCGATAAAATACCGTATTCGATGATTTCGTGAAACTCCTCCGGAAATTTGACGCACTTACTAACTTTAAAGAAATCGGCTCCGTTGTACAATCGGGTAACTGTCATCTTATTCTGTGTCAGTGTACCCGTTTTATCGGTACACAAAACCGTTGCCGAGCCCAACGTTTCAACGGCTGATGGTTTGCGTGTCAACACATTTTTTTTTGACATCCTCCAGGCACCCAGGGCCATAAAAACTGTCAATACTACCGGAAATTCTTCGGGCAACATCGCCATAGCAAGGGTTATTCCGGCCAGAAATCCTTTTAGCAAATCACCACGGGTTAATGTAAACACAAGGATTACCACAACGCAAAGCGAAATGCCAATGATAGCCAATCGCCTGACTAAAATACCCATCTCTGTTTTCAGCTTGGTGGGTTCCTCAACCACCGATTCGAGTGCTTTCCCGATTTTTCCGATTTCGGTATTCGAGCCGATTGCGGTTACTTTAACGATGCCATTTCCCTGGACAATCATCGATCCGGAATATACAAATGGAAGATCATCGCCACCTGGCTGGCTGATTTGATCGGTTCCGTTCCATTCCTGTTTGCGCACGGAAACCGATTCTCCGGTTAACAGCGATTCGTCGGCCATCAGGTTCACTGAATACAAAACAGTTGCATCGGCCGGAACGCGGTCTCCTTCCTGTAAAATAACCAAATCATCAGTCACCACATCACGACCGGCAATACGTTTTTCAATTCCATCGCGAATGACTAAGGCACGCGGACTGGCCAAATCTTTCAAGGCATCCAACGCCTTTTCAGTTTTCTTTTCCTGGTAGAATTCAATACCCATGATCACAAATACAAATCCAAGCAGCATCAAACCTTCCTGAATATCACCCAAAATCAAATACAAAGTACCACAAGCCACCAAAAGAAGGAACATGGGTTCTTTCACCACGCCCCAGGCCAATGCCAGAAAATTTTTGGGTTTCGACGAAGGCAACTCGTTAAAACCTTCATTCTTTATTTTCTCTTTTACTGTTTCTTGACTTAGTCCGCGGAATTTCTCTGATTTTAAATCAATCGGCATGATTTTATGTAATTTGATTAGAGTATTCTAACTATATGGATAAAATTTTATGATTTCTGGAATACCTTTTCGAAAAGCATTTCAATGAGTTTGACTTCGGTTTGATCCAATTTCCCACTAATCAGTTCGGCCATTTGTTTATGCGCAAAATCGTGCATGTGATTAATTACTTTTCCTTTAACGGTAAGGTGTAAATGTGCGCTTCGTCGGTCTTCATCTGACTTAACACGGTATATAAAATCCTTTTCAATCAGCTTGTCGATGGCAACTTTGACTGTTGGTTTAGTCAGTTTCATTTCAATGGCCAACTCTGTCATATTCGGATTATGAAGGTTGTTGATGGTTTCCAGGTAATTCATTTGGGTGAGCGTCAGCTCATTGAAATTAAACTGTTCTTTAGCGGACTCCTCCATTCTGCCTATTTCGAGCGAAAGCTTTGCGATGACTTCAACTAGTTTTTCCATAATTCAAATATAGTTAGTAAGTTCTAACTAACAATACTATTCTAAATTTATTTATCACTGAATAGATTTCATAATTTTTCTTCTCTAAAACACTCCGGATACTATTTGGTTCAGTAGTTAATTATTTTAATTGTTTCATACAGATTTTTATTCAGCTATACTCTCATTTCAAATTTTGTATCTTCGCATCAGATGAAGAATTTCTCAGACATACTTCAAAATACCGAATTTAATCAGGATGAGCTGGTTCACCTGCTGCTTGCCGAAGGGGAAGAGCGGCAACAACTCTTTCAACGTGCGCAAACTATTAAACTTAAAACAGTTGGAAACAAAGTCTATTTTCGGGGACTGATTGAATTCTCGAATATTTGCTCCAAGGATTGTCTGTACTGTGGTATCCGGAAAAGCAACGAAAGGGTTATCAGGTATGAAGCCTCGGATAACGAAATTCTGGATGCCTGCCGTTTTGCATGGCAAAACCGTTTTGGATCAGTCGTTCTACAGTCCGGAGAATTGAGTTCACAAAGTTTTATCCACCGAGTAAATCAGTTACTTCGGAAAATCAAGGAAATATCAAACGGGGAATTAGGAATTACGCTTTCATGCGGAGAACAAAATCTTGAAACATACCGGCAATGGCGCGAAAGCGGAGCCCACCGTTATTTATTGCGAATCGAAAGTTCAAATCCGGAATTGTACCGAAAAATCCATCCTGATAATGACTTGCACAACTTCGAACATCGGCTACAGGCTTTAGCCGATTTGAGAACTGCCGGATTTCAGGTTGGAACTGGAGTGATGATCGGATTACCCTTCCAGTCGGTTCAAGATTTAGCCAATGATTTGCTCTTTTTAAAAAAGATGGATGTGGATATGGTTGGTATGGGTCCTTACATCGAACACGAAAATACACCTTTGTACTCGTTCAGGAGTGGATTAAAAACCAAGGCAGAACGTTTCGATTTATCACTGAAAATGATAGCCGCCTTACGTTTGCTCATGCCCGACATCAATATTGCAGCAGCAACGGCTTTACAGGCCATCGACCCTGCTGGCCGTGAAAAAGCCCTGACCATTGGCGCCAATATTTTAATGCCAAACCTGACTCCCTGTGAATACCGAAAAGAATATCAGCTCTACGAAGACAAACCTTGTCTGGATGAAGATGCCGAATTATGCCGAAATTGTCTGGAAGCCCGGATTGAACTTGCCGGATGCGAAATTGGCTACTGGGAATGGGGCGATTCAAAACATTATTTAAAATGATAATTTTTCTACATTTATAGCTTAATTCCTTATAAATAACCAACTATGAACCCAAACAGAAGAGATTTTATTAAAACTGCCTCCGTACTTTCTGCCGGAGCATTTTTCATCCCAAACCTGATGAGTTGTTCTCCATCCAACCGGCTTAATATTGCTATCATTGGCGTGGGAGGACAAGGACAATCCAATTGGAGTAAATTAATTAACCAGAAGGATCCAAAATGGAACGAAAATATTGTTGCCCTATGTGATGTAGATGATAAACGTGCCGCAGAAGGATTTAAAATGATGCCGAATGCAAAACGTTTTAAGGATTACCGGGTCATGTTCGATCAGATGCACAAGGAGATTGATGCAGTAATGGTTTGTACTCCTGATCATTCACATTTTCCGGCAGCAATGGCCGCCATGCAGCTCGGAAAACATGTGATTGTTGAAAAACCGCTTGCGCACAACATCTGGCAATTACGAACCCTTCAAAAAGCTGCCAAACATTACGGAGTTATTACTCAAATGGCCAATCAGGGTCATGCCACCAACGGCATTCGGTTGATTAAAGAATGGTACGAAGCAGGACTTTTGGGTAATGTAACTGAAGTAATTGCATGGTTTGACGGGCCAACTTTTGGACCTGGAAAATATTTCAATAAACCTGCAAGTTTTCCACCGGCAGAACAACCTGTACCCGAATATTTAGACTGGAATTTATGGGTGGGGCCAGCCGCTTTCCGTCCCTATAACGAAATTTACGTACCAAAAACATGGCGTAGCTGGTTCGATTTTGGCAATGGTGAGCTGGGTGACTGGTGTTGCCATACACTCGATGCGCCATTCTGGTCACTCGATCTGGGAATGCCCGCGGTAGTTGAAGCCGAATTTAAAACTCCTGTTCCTGATAACGGATTTGTATCCGATCAGGCCATTATCCGATGGGATTTCCCAGCACGCGGAAATAAAACTCCGGTTACCATGCGTTGGTACGAAGGTGGATTGAAGCCAGAAAACCGTCCGGAATGGAACCTTGAAAAATTACCCGGAAGCGGAATGATTATGGTTGGCGACAAGCAATATTTGATGACGGGTGGAAGACCCAACGATCCGAAACTTTTAATGAAAGAGGAAGAATGGAAAGAATTCCAGAAAAATCCACCGGCACAAACCATTCCCAGGACATTTAACGAAAATCCGCAACGCGAATGGGTTGAGGCCATAAAAAACGGAACTATGCCAGGTTCAAATTTTGACTATGCCACCAAACTGGTTGAAATGTCGCTAACCGGAGTATTGGCACAGCGTTTTAACACCCGCATTGAGTACGATGCCGCAAACATGAAAATAACTAATCATCCTGAACTGGATGCCTACATCAAAGAACCTATGCGCGAAGGATTTGCTTACGGAGAAGACCTTTGGAAGTAAGAGAAGTGCAAAATTTCTGTATCCATAAACTTGCCCTGCCTGACTCTTTACATTCAGGTAGGGCATTTTTTAATCAGACTATCCGTTTGCCGTGGAGTTCTGTAATCCCGGTAAATTCGGCAATTTGAATTCTATTCTCCGGCAGTACTTTTCCGGCTGCAATAAGTGAAATTCTTCGTTCGGGCAAATCCTGCATCGCTTTTAGTAAGAAACGACCATTCCAAGCTGTATCCATTCCTCCTGAAGTTAAAACAGAGGAAATTCCGTCAATCTTATTTAATTCCTGAAATGATTTCAATACATCGACAGAATAATCGATGGCTTTATGAAAAGTGACTTTAAGCGGAGAAGCAAGTTTTACCAATCGACTGGTTTTTTCAATATCGATGGAACCATCTTCAGTTAAAAGACCAAAGACCACACCTTCAACTCCGGCTCGTTTAAAAAACTCAATTTCAACTTCCATTTGAAGGATCTCAGCTTCGGTATATACAAAACCACCAGAACACGGACGAACCATTGCCCTGATTGTAATGTTCAGGTTTTGAACACAAAGCCCAGTTAATTCCTGAGATGGGGTCAATCCGTCCTGATCGAGAGCCGAACACAATTCGATGCGGTTAGCACCCCGCTTTTCGGCGGCAATGGCGTCCTCCAGGGTTTCAACGCAGGCTTCGAAGGTTAAATTTTTTAGTGTCATTTATGATTGAGCTAATACTGAATTCCTTTTTTTGAGACCGTTCCGGTTTCGTCCGAGAGAAGAATAATGCCTTGATCAGCTTCAACTCGCGGACGATTGCGAACCTTCACAAACATATTTCTATAAATATTGTACTCCTCCTCAGTTAAAAATACAAGAAAATTAACCCTATTGGTGGTGCAATTCCTTTTCCATTTCCTATTTCCAATGACTCTTTCCTAATGACTTTTTCCCTTTACATTTGCCTCAAAACAGCATGTTTTTCCTAACAGAGTGTTTCATTTCAAGTTCGAGTAAAGCTTTTTTGCGCCAAATTCCACCAGCATATCCGGTGAGTTTGTTTCCTGCGCCGATTACCCGGTGACAGGGGATAATGATAGCAATCGGATTTCGCCCATTGGCAGTCCCGACTGCCCGAATCGCTTTAATATCTCCCAACCTGACAGCTAATTCCATATAAGTTATGGTTTCCCCATAGGGAATTTTCAACAGTTCTGTCCAAACCTTTTGCTGAAATTCTGTTCCTTCAGGTTTTAATGGCAGATCAAATGAAACTAGTTTTCCGGCAAAATAATCGTTGAGTTGTTCCTGACAGGACTCCAGAACAGCACAAGAGTTCTGTATTTCCTGATCTTCTTCTGAAAATGAAATTTCAGTCACTGCCTGACCGTCTGATTTGAGAATCAAAATTCCCAGTGGACTTTCAACTTTTATTTGATATTTCATCCTTCAAAAATAAGAAAGTCCGGCTTTCACCGGACTTTCATTCTTAAAATCTTTCACGTGGTGTATATTGGGTATGCAGAAGGTGATGCGATTTTTCACTGAGGGGATTCTCAAGAAAATCATTGTAAATTTTGATGATTTCAGGATTCAGGTGTGATTTTCTTATGGGCATTCCGGCATCCTCAGCATAGATGGCATCTGATCGTTTACGCCGAATTTCAGGATTGGTAGGAATGGGCTGCCCTCCCCCGCCCAAACAACCACCGGGGCATGCCATAATCTCTACAAAATGATAATCCGACTCGCCGGATTTAATGGAATCCATCACTTTTTTTGCATTGACCAGACCATGCGCAACAGCACATTTTAACTCAACCCCATCCAGAAAGGCCCATTCTGTCAGCGGATTTTCAATTCTGACAGTAGCCTCCCGAACTCCATCGATACCACGAACCGCCGTTATATTCAGATTTTTAAATGGAACATCGCGCCCGGTAACCAACTCATAAACGGTGCGTAAAGCAGCTTCCATCACACCACCGGTAGCGCCAAAAATAACCGCTGCCCCGGTCGATTCACCCATAATCCGGTCGAAATGCGAATCTTCCAGTTTCATAAAGTCGATACCTGCCTGCTTGATCATGATAGCTAATTCCCGGGTAGTCAGTACAAAATCCACATCGCGGAATCCGCTGGCATGCATCTCCGGACGGGAAGCTTCAAATTTTTTGGCAGTACAGGGCATAATCGAAACGGAAACAATTGTTTCAGGATCGAGATTGCGAGCCTTAGCGTAGTAGGTTTTTGCCAATGCTCCAAACATTTGTTGCGGCGATTTACACGTTGAAAGATGATCAAGGAAATCAGGGAATATGTGTTCCATGTATTTAATCCATCCTGGCGAACAAGAAGTTGCCATAGGTAGTTTAACTTCAGGATCATGATCAACCAAAGCCCTTTTCAGACGAGTGAGCAATTCAGTTCCTTCTTCCATAATGGTCAGGTCAGCAGTGAAATCAGTATCCATTACAGCATCAAATCCCAGGCGTTTAAGGGCTGTCACCATTTTGCCGGTGACCCGTTCCCCATGTTCAAATCCAAGCTCTTCACCCAATCCAACCCGAACGGCCGGTGCTGTTTGAACAACCACATGTTTGGTTTTATCTGATATGGCATCCCAAACTTTTTCGATATAATTCCTTTCGACCAGCGCACCTGTGGGGCAATGATTGATGCATTGACCGCAGGTGGAGCAAACCACATCGTTAATCGGCTTTTCGAAAAAAGTGGTAATCTTCATCTGATCGCCTTTGTAGGCAACGGTCAAAGCGTTAATCCCCTGCAATTCGGCACAAGTGCGAACGCAGCGCTGGCAACGAATACATTTACTGTCGTCTTTAATGATGGAAGGGGAATATTTATCGATACTGTATCTTTTAAATGGAACCAGACGAATGAAATCCTGTTTCAGAATTTTGTAATCCGAAGCCAGTTTCTGCAATTCACAATTCCCGTTTTTGAAACAACTCGTACAATCAGCATTGTGCTCCGAAAGCAAAAGTTCAATAATCTCTTTTCTGGAATGAAGTACGTTCAGTGAATTAGTGAAAATTTCCATTTCTTCTTCACAAGGTGTGGCACAGGCTGCTGCCAGACGTTTTTGTCCGGCAATTTCAACCACACAAACCCGGCAATTACCTGCAATACAAAGGTCTTTATGATAGCAAAGTGTTGGGATGATGACACCAGCACTACGGGCAGCATCTAAAATAGTAGTTCCTTCATTTACTTCAACCGATATTCCGTTGATGCTGACTTTGATTTTTTTAGTCATGGCAGATATTTTTTTCATCGTTAGTAAATCATTTCTTCCCTGAAGTTTTCCACAATGGATGAAAAGGAATTGGCCACCGACTGGCCCAATCCGCATTTGGCTGTTAACTTCATCGTCTCTGTCAGACGTAGTAACTTATCAAGATACCGTGCATTTTTTTCGCCTCGTTTAACAGCCTTTATTCCTTTCAGTAACTGTTGGCATCCGACACGACAAGGCGTACACTGACCGCACGATTCTTCGCGGAAAAATTCAAGGTAATTGTCGAGCACATTAAACATGGAACGGGAACTGTTGAAAAGCATCATGGATCCCCCGGTGGGTAAAGATATTCCAACCAATTTACCTTGAAATCCTATGGCTGTTTCATTGAATCGCTTTCGTGGAACCAGAAAACCTGAAGCTCCCCCAACCTGGACAGCCTTGGTATCGCCATCGCCAAATTCCTCCACAAAATCGGCAAGGCTCATACCCAGTTCAAGTTCATAAATTCCCGGCTTAGGGGTATCTCCCGAAACTGAAAATAATTTCGATCCGCGCGAATATTGAACTCCCAGATCGTAAAAACGTTTGGCTCCATATTTAAAAATGGTGTAGGTGTGCGCCAGTGTTTCTACATTGTTGATTACGGTTGGTTTGCCCATGTACCCATAATTTGAAGGAAATGGTGGTTTGTTTCTTGGCTCGCCACGTTTACCTTCCATCGATTCAAAAAGTGCAGTTTCTTCGCCACAGATGTAGGCACCGCTACCCATAAAAATCCGGATGGTAAAATCAAACTTGATTTCCTTGCAGTAATATTCAAACTCACGGATGACTTTGTTGAGTTCGTTAAGCAAAAAGAAATACTCTCCTCTCAGATAAATATATCCTTCTTTTGCTCCAATCACATGACCGCAAACAGCCATGCCGGTTAATACTTTAAAAGGCACCATCGAAAGGATTTCACGATCCTTGAAAGTCCCGGGTTCCCCTTCATCAGCATTGCAAATAACATATTTGACCGAATCAGTTATTTCTGATGTAAGTTTCCATTTCAAACCAGTTGGGAAACCTGCTCCCCCTCTGCCTTTCAACTCCGAACTGATCAGTTCATTAATCAGATCCTGTGGTGTACGTTTAATACTTTTACTTAAAACATCTTCCCAATCATTTTGATTCTTGAAAATGAAATCGGCTCTTTTTAACTGATAGCTAATTGTCATGACTACCTCCTTCCTTCTGCTTTTTCAAGTATGAATTTAAAATTTCACGCACCTTTTCAGGAGTCAGATCTGTATAAACCTCGTTGTTTACCAGCATGGCTGGCGCTTTGTGGCAAAATCCGAGGCAATTGGTTTGCAAAAGGGAAAAAACTCCATCGGGAGTAGTTTCTCCTACATCAATCTTTAGCATGTCTTCGATGGCCAGCAAAATCTGATTTTTCCCTTTCATGGAACAGGTAATGGTTTTGCAAACACGAATGATGTATTTCCCCATTTTTTTATATTCCAGAAACGAATAAAAAGTTGCTGTCCCATATACTTCAGAAGCAGGCAGATCGAGTTCACGCGCAATTTCAATCATTGAATATTCAGACAGGTATTTTTCCTGCTCAACGACTCCCTGTAGGATTGGAAGCAGGTTGTGTCTGTTTCGGCCATGTTGGTCGGCCAGATTTTTGATGAGTTCAGAAACCGGATACATAAGGAAGACGATTAGTTAGTTGTTGAATATCTGTAATTCTCCTGAATCCACTATCTGTTATGAGTGCGGGAAGTCCAGGGAAACAGGAGTATTGGTTTTTATTTATGAAAAAAACAAATGGACATTTGTAGTAGAGGAGAGCCACAAAAGCAGCCGGATCATTTCGCTCATCAGTAAATTTTCCGAAACGGAAAGCAGATTCAGGAAGCAGATCGATTCGTATAAATTTAAGGAAGTAGATAGAGATAAACTACGGTTATCTACCAGAAATACACCGCAATAAAGTGTTTTGCGACATGTAAAGTGTGTTTAATTATTCAACAGTACTCTGAGATGTATATTAAAATGCGATTCTATAACAATGTTATGCAAAGCATGACAGGTCACAATTCAAAACAGAATTTATTCACCAATAAATTCTCAACATTCAAAAAGATTGAGTTATTTTTTCAGGATTTTCAATAGTAAATCAAAAGCTGGCTCAGCCATTCCTCCATGATTAAAACCATCCAGTTCGTAAAGGGTAGTTTGTTTATGCCCCGAAAGGTTCATCATTCGCCACATATAGGCATTTTCTTCATATCGTCCCAGCATTTCCAGTTCACGGTCTCCAGTAATCAAATACAGTGGAGGAGCATCGGCCCGGACATGATAAAGAGGCGCAAATTCATCAACAACTGGCTGTGTATCCGGAATACCTCGTTCTTTTCGGATGACAAAATGAGTAATCATCTGTCCGCTGAAAGGCACAAGTTTCTTAATCGAATTGGCATCGATTCCATATACAGCCAGGTAATGTTTGTCGAGTCCAATCATACAAGTGAGGTAACCGCCCGCCGAGTGTCCGGAAACAATTATTTTCTTCGGATTACCTCCGTATTTACTGATATTTTTAAAAACCCAAGCCACTGCCGCAGCAGCATCGTCAATAAAAGCAGGGCTTTTTACTTTTGGACTTAAGCGGTAGTTCACAGCTACAACCGCCAGTTTCCGATTTTTCAGGCGCTCCGGAATTGATTTTTCTCCGGCAGTCAATCCACCTCCATGAAACCAAACGACCGTGGTAAAACTATCTGCATTTACAGGATAATAAATATCAAGCTTACAGCGCTCTTTCATGTAGTCATCGAGATTGCCACCTGAACGGTATGAAATATTGAGCTCTGTTTTATATGTATCTGTACCTGAATTGGATTGAGCCTGACTGATAAATTGAAATGATACCAGAAGCAAAACAAACAGAAAAAATCTTTTCATAATTTGGGAAACTTGAATTTGGCTAAAGGTAAAGAAATATGAAAACAGTGATAGTACTGAGTAGACAAAAAAAATCCGAACCTTAAGAAAGGATCGGATCTTCCAGCACTTAATTAACGATATCAGGCACTCTTTGCTTCCGAAGCACAACCTTCCTTGTATTCGGAAATAATGTTTTTAACCATCTGAGGAGAAACCCGGCCAAATACTTTTTCGCCAACCATAACTACAGGCGCCAGTCCGCAGGCCCCAACGCAGCGCAGACAGTTTAGCGAAAATTTGTTGTCGGCAGTGCTCTGTCCAACTTCTATGCTGAGTTGTCGCTTAAACTCCGCCAAAACTTGTTCAGCTCCACGCACATAGCAGGCTGTTCCCATACAAATAGAAATTGGGTGTTCGCCCAATGGAATCATGGTAAAAAATGAATAGAAGGTAACGACGCCGTAAACTTTTGCTACAGAAACATCCAGTTCTTTGGCAATGACTTCCTGCACTTCGGCTGGCAGATAACCCAGTTTACTTTGCACCTGGTGCAACACATTAATCAGTTCACTTCCCTGATTTCCAAAATCGGAGCAGATAGTTTTAATCAGTCCGATTGCTTTTTCTGAAAGTTTTATTTTTGGCATATTTTGTTGTTTTATCTGTTTTTAAAATAAGTCAATGGTCATCAGAAAATAGTCATTAGTCATTTGATTATAGAGCCTTTTCCTAATGACCAATGACTCTTTTCTAATGACTGTTTTTCTAGCTCCTGTCAAAATATTTGGTGTGTAACAGATGATGCGACTTTTCGCTCAGAGGGGCGCCCAAAAATTCTTCGTAAAGTTTGGTGATGTATGGGTTTTCATGTGATTTCCTGATCGTTTTATTCTGGTCTTCAGAATAAATGGCCCGTTGACGCTTTTTAAGGATTTCAGCATCTCCGTGGTGATAGGGTTGTCCACCACCGCCGATGCAACCACCCGGGCACGACATAATTTCTATGGCATGAAACTCGCTGTTCCCGGCCTGAATATCTTCGAGCAACTTTCGCGCATTACCCAAACCATGTGCAATTCCGATATTGATCGGAGTTCCGTTGAAATCAATGGTTGCTTTGCGCAAGCCGTCCATTCCGCGTAATTCTTCGAAATCGACCCGTGGCAAAGGTTTACCGGTGAAAACTTCATAAGCGGTTCGTACAGCGGCTTCAATCACCCCACCAGTAGTTCCGAAAATCACTCCAGCACCGGTCGATTCTCCTAATGGTGCATCAAAATCTTCATTCGGTAACGATTTGAATTCGATGTTTCCCAGATTAATCAAATGTGCCAGTTCGCGTGTACTTAAAGCAAAGTCAACATCAGGATTTCCATTGACCGAAAACTCCGGACGACTGCTTTCGTATTTTTTAGCCAGACAAGGCATAATTGAAACTACTACCAGATTCTCGCGTTTTACCCCAATTTTATCAGCAAAATATGTTTTGGCTATAGACCCAAACATTTGCTGGGGCGAGCGTGCTGTTGAAGGAATTTCCTTCAGTTCCGGAAAATGATGTTCGAAAAACTTCACCCAAGCCGGACAGCATGAAGTCAGGATAGGAAGTTTCACATTCTGATCGCCTGCCATAAAAGCAGACAATCGGTTCAGCAATTCGGTTCCTTCTTCCAGAATGGTGAGGTCGGCCGCGAAATCGGTATCGAATACATAATCAAAGCCCAAACGGCGTAAGGCGGCAACCATTTTCCCGGTCACCAAAGTTCCGGCAGGCATTCCGAATTCCTCACCTAAAGCAGCGCGAACAGCCGGAGCTGTTTGAACGACAACTGTTTTGGTTGGATCAGAAAGTGCACGAATCACTGCTCCTGTTTCATCAGCTTCTGTCAGGGCGCCGGTTGGACAAACAGCCACGCACTGGCCGCAATAGGTGCACACAGAATGGTCGAGGTTCATTTCGAATGCAGGAGCCACAACAGCCTGAAATCCGCGATTGATGGCCGAAAGAACGCCGACGGTCTGAATATCGTTGCACATGGTTTCGCAACGGCGGCACATGATGCATTTGTTAATTTCACGGATGATGGCCGGAGAAGTATCTTCCCGGTACATCGATTGTTCGCCCTGGTAATGAATTTTCCTGATTCCAAGATGGTTTGCCATGTTCTGCAGATCGCAGTTGCCAGATTTGGCACATATCAGACATTCAGCAGGATGATCCGAAAGAATCAGTTCAACAACGGTGCGGCGTGCATTGACCACCCTGATGGTATGGGTGCTGATTTCCATTCCTTCACTGGCCTCGGTACAACAGGCAGGCGCCAGATTTCTCCGGCCTTTTACTTCAACGACACAAACCCGGCATCCACCCGGTTTATTTTCGATGTTCATATCATCGAGCTTCATATAACAAAGGGTTGGAATGTCAATCCCGATGCTTGAAGCAGCCTTTAGTATGGTAGTTCCTTTGCGGACAACTACCGGTTTATGATCTATGATGAGGTTTACCATTTCCATAACTTGAATTTTTTAAGCGATTAACACTGAATCAAACTTGCACTTCTCGAAACACACACCACATTTGATGCACAGCGACTGGTCGATGTAATGTGTTGACCTTTTTTCGCCGGAAATGGCTCCAACCGGACAATTGCGAAAACATAGCGTACATCCGGTACATTTATCTGCATCGATGGAATAGTTAACCAAAGCCTTGCACTGACCTGCCAAACATTTATGCGAAGTTACATGTGCCAGATATTCATCATGGAAATTATCAAGAGTTGAAAGCACCGGGTTTGGTGAAGTCTGTCCCAGCCCGCAAAGTGAAGTATCCTTGATGACATTACTAAGTAATCTCAACCGGTTCAGGTCTTCAAGTTCTCCATTACCTTCGGTTATCTTTTCAAGAATTTCGTACAGGCGTTTGTTTCCTATCCTGCAGGGAGTGCACTTTCCGCATGATTCTTCCAGCGTAAATTCGAGGTAGAATTTTGCAATGGCGACCATACAATCCGAATCGTCGAGTACAATCATTCCACCAGAACCCATCATCGATCCGGCTGCCACCAGGTTGTCGTAATCGATGGGAGTATCCAGAAATGATTTGGTCAGACATCCTCCTGAAGGGCCACCGGTTTGTACCGCTTTGAATTCATGTCCATCCTTGATTCCTCCGCCAATATCGTAAATGATTTCGCGAAGTGTAATTCCCATTGGAACTTCAATTAAACCTACATTGTTAATTTTTCCTGCCAAAGCAAACACTTTGGTACCTTTTGATTTTTCAGTTCCGATTGAAGCGAACCATTCTGATCCTTTATTAATGATAACCGGGATATTGGCAAACGTTTCAACGTTGTTTACATTGGTCGGTTTGCCATTGTATCCTTTTTCAGCGGGGAATGGAGGTTTAACAGTTGGCTCTCCACGCAAACCTTCCATCGAATGGATGAGGGCCGTTTCTTCACCGCAAACAAATGCCCCTGCACCGTAGCGGATTTCAACATCAAAATTAAAGCCGGTACCCAAAATGTCATCTCCCAGCAAGCCATATTCACGGGCCTGACGGATGGCAATTTTTAAACGCTCAATAGCCAAAGGATATTCAGCACGAATATATACCAGCCCTTTGTCGGCACCAATACAGTATCCGCAGATGGCCATGGCTTCAAGTACAGAATGCGGATCGCCTTCGAGAATCGACCGGTCCATAAAAGCGCCGGGGTCACCTTCATCGGCATTACAAACCACATATTTCTGGTCACTTATCGATTTTCGTGTCAATTCCCATTTCAATCCGGTTGAAAAGCCACCGCCTCCACGACCACGAAGACCCGAATCTTTGATCATGCGGATGGCTTCATCCGGAGTTTTTTCGCTCAGGCAGGTTCCAAGAGCTGAATAACCATCGCGGCCAATGTATTCTTCAATGTTTTCAGGATTGATAAATCCGCAGTTACGCAGTGCAATCCTGATTTGTTTTTTGTAAAAATTGATGCCTTTTGAATCGCCAATCCGTTCTTTGGTTTCAGGATTTAGATAAAGCAGGCGCTCAACTTTACGGCCTTTGATAATGTGTTCATCAACAATCTCGGTCACATCTTCAGGTGCGACCTGGGTATAAAACGTATTGTCGGGTAGAATTTTAACGATTGGACCTTTTTCGCAAAATCCAAAACATCCGGTCATAATAACCTGAATTTCATCGGCCAGCCCATACTCGTTGAGCTTATTTTTGAAATTAGTTTTGATCAGTTCGCTTTGCGATGCCTTGCATCCGGTGCCACCGCACACCAGAATGTGCATGTTGTATTCGGCCATATTTTATTTATTTCTGTGAGTTAATTATCAATTGACGAATAATTTACCGGAATAATTCCATCGACCAGTTCGTTGAGTTTGATGTGTTTTTCGATGATTTCCAATGCTTTTGTTTTGTTTACAAAACCATATACGATAGGTTCTTTTCCCGGTAAGGTAAGTTCAATAGTCGGTTCAGCATAACAATAGCCCATACATCCGGTTTGTGTTACCAGTGCATCAATCCCCTGATGATCAAGTTCCTCAATGAAATAATTCATGGTTTCTTTTGCTCCTGAAGCAATACCGCAGGTGGCCATCGAAACTTTAATCTGGACCAGACTTTCAGGAATATCACCTTTTTCCCTTAATTTAATTTTTGACTGGACTTCGGACTGCAGTTTTTTCAAGTCAGCCAATGTTTTGATTTTATTCATAATTGTATTTGTAGGAGTGTTTAAATAATAATAGTCATTAATCGTTAAATATCAGTACTTTAAATGATTAAAAATCTAAGTTTTGTCATCATTCGCTAATTTGGATTTGTTCTAAATTCTCCTGAATCATTTCCTTCAGGAAAGACCGGACTTCAGGATGGTTAATCGGAACGTTTTCAAGCGTTTGACGAATTTGTCTGGTATCAAGTTCGAATGTTCCGGTTTGGGTTTGATGTTTAAAGACATAATCAGATTCGCTTTGTGCATCAGTGATTAGTAGAAGTAGTGTTCCTACCAAATCGCCCATTATTGGCCTGTCAAGATGCCGCAGTCCAAATGTTGCAATAACTTTGGTTCCTCTTCCCTGTTCTGATTCAAGGATGAATGAACCACCGGCCATTTCTGCATTTTGCTTGAACAGTGATAAGCCAAGCCCAACTTTTCGTGTGGTTCGCGAGGTATAAAACGGATCGATAGCAAGCTTTAACTGTTCCTGGCTCATTCCTGTTCCATCATCTGTAATGGTGATAACCAGTTGATTGTCCTCCGGATGTTCATTAATTTCTATGCCTATTAACTTTGCCCCCGCCCGAATCGAATTTTGGACGATATCAAGAATATGCAGCGATAGGTCTTTCATCTAAAAGTTTCAAATTTCAGGTTTCAAATTTCAAGTAAATGGTCAATCATAGTCATTAAGTCATTCATTTGTCATTGATTGTCAACTCACACTGCATTTTTACTATGAATGATGCGAAGCAAATGACCATTAATGACTACAAAATGACATTGGTGGACTGCCCACTGTGACTGCCCACTTTTTACGGAATGTGAACCCTTCTTCCATCTTCTCCCAACAATGCCTTTCTCAATTCGTTGAAAGTCGGATTTTCCATTTCAAACAGCGTAAATGTTTTTCCCAGATCTCCCGGATAATGTGCGTCAGAGAATTTCACTAAAGTGATTTCCGGCTTAATCTTGTATTTCTCGCGAATGGCTTTTTCATCAGCCAGTTTCGAAATCTGTAGCGCATCGACCTTTAATTCAGGAGGAATAAAACCCAGTTGGCTGAAAAGGCTGTTTCGGGGCCGGTCGATATGTGCCGGAATAAAAATTCCGGATAGATCATGCACTTTCTGTTCTATTTCTTCGATGCTCATATCCAGGGATGCCCCGAGATAATGTTCAATTTCTTCCAGAATTTGCTCATTTTCATCAACTACAACCTGATACCCAAATACGTTGGTGTTATTCGGAATCATAGTTAAATGCCGGTCAAGAAATTCCTGAAAAACAGCCAGAGCATCAAAATCTGCAAAAAATGCAAGACAATGAACTTCTTCACGGGAGGTGATTTCACAACCCGGAATGACGATCAATCCCAAATTTTGCCCTAATTTCCAGACTGTTTCGCACTGTTTGGTGCTGTTGTGATCGGTTATTCCAATGATATCCAGTCCATGACGGATAGCTGTTGAAACAATATTCACGGGACTCATTTCCAAATCACCACAGGGAGACAAAACCGTATGGATATGAAGATCAGTCCTGAACAATTTCATGATTATGGTTTTAACAGTTGATACATTTCTCCGGCAATTTCAAATGCCGGAAGGTTGGTCCCGAGCAACGGAATATTTTCATTGTTGGAATGCTGAATTGTATTCTCCTGTGGTTCAAGATTATTGACCAGAATCACTGCTCCCAGTTCTTTTAATGATGCAATTGCCATCACATTTTGATGTACCTGCAGGGTTATCCACACCATTCCTTCTGAGGCATTTCCCATAACATCGCTCAACAAGTCGGAAACATATCCGCCGTTAATTTCACGATCGAGTCCATTCTGTCCCGAATAGACCGTCAATCCTAATTTTTCTACCAGTTCAGAAACCTTCATTTCGTTTTCCTCTTTTGTTACAATCTGCTTTAAACCGATCTGTTCCCCATTTCTTTTGAACATTGAGGAACGCTTTATGTGTTTTAATCTGACCTTCGTCAACCCACATTTGCTGCAGGAAAATGCAATCAGACATTTTAGCCTTATGATTGATCATGTCTTCTGCCAAAGCCTGGCAATTGGGTGCGCCACACGCCCCGCAATCGATACCCGGCAGAAAACATACGATTCGTTGTGCACGATCCATTTTTTCCATAGCCTTAACCCGGTCATTTCCAAAAATAAAATGCGGTTTAGGTTTAATGGGGTCCAGGATTAGTTTTTGTTTCAATTCTTCCTGATCAACCTTGATAACCGAATTGGGAATGTCTTTGGCAAGCGGATATCGTGGCGCTCTTCTTTCGAGCCTTTCAACGGTCATAAACCGGTTTCCGGTCAGGAGTATTCCACCTGCGCAACTTTGATCGCACGCGCGTAATTCAAGAAAATCGATGCCATGAACCTGGTTATTTTCCATTCGTTCAAGAAAACGGACTACATTATGGATGCCATCAATAGCCATACTTCTCGAACCAAAATGGCTCGATTCACCGCGTGGAAGACTCCAAAGAATTCCTTCCCTGGAAAGGTTTGCGCGCTGCTCCGAATTGTCTGTTTCACAATTTTCCTGTATCACTTTCATGACCTCATTATAAAGGTGGTTCATATTGATGATGCCGTCAACAATTGATTCACGCTCTCCAACCGGACTTTTTACTGAGGCAATTTTTGCGATACAAGGTGTGGCATAAAACAGTCCGATTTCTTCTCTGAGTGCACCTTCAAGCATCAGTTGTTCGATAGCAAAATGAGCAGCAAGGTTGTGTGGAGTTTTTCTCAGGATCAAGTTTTCTGTTAGTGACGGATATTTACCCTGAATGAGCCGGACAATTGCAGGGCAATAAATAGAAATGACAGGTTTTGGCGTGTCTTTATTTTCAATGACCTCATTAATCGAATCGATTAAAACCTGCATGGGTTGCTCCACCTCATAAACATGGGTAAATCCAACTTTTTTCAGTCCTTCGTAAATCTGGTTTTCGCTGTATTTTTCCTGAAACTGCCCAATCATGACTGAAGGAAAAAGAATAACCCGGTATTTGAATCCCCTGATTTTCGATAGATCGTCTTGCTCAACATAGAATGCTTTGGAAGGGCAAACACGGTGGCATTGTCCGCAGTCTACACACCGTTCATGGTCAATCACGGCCAAACCATTGATGACCCTGATGGCTTCAGAAGGACACGATTTCATACAATGCGTACATCCGATGCATTTTGATGCATCGACATTTAAAGCATGATATTTTGGTAGTCCGCTCATGAAAAATAATTGACCATTTTTACTCTGGTTCCTTTTCCAACCTCCGTTTCAATGACTAATTCGTCTGTATTTTTTTTGATATTAGGTAATCCCATTCCTGCACCAAATCCCATTTCCCGAACTTGTTTGCTTGCTGTTGAGTAACCGGCCTGCATAGCCAAATCGATGTCCGGAATTCCGGGGCCCTCGTCATTCACCTGAATGGTGATTTTATTTTCTTCAATTTCAACATGAACAACCCCTTTCCAGGCATGGGCCACCACATTTACTTCGGCTTCGTACAAAGCGATTACGATATTTTTAATGGTTTTTCCATCAATACCTAATTGTTTCAATACCTTTTTCACCTCGCTTGACGGATGTCCTGCATGAGTAAAATCGCTTCCCTGTATGTAAAAAGTTAGTTTCAAGTTTCAGGTTTCAGGTTTCAGGTTCCAGGTTTCAGGTTCCAAGTCTTCATTGGATATTTAATTGTCATTTGCTTCGCGACATTCAATAGTCATTTCCTTATTTCTTTTTCCTTGTTTCTAATAGATTGGTTTTAATCCTGCCTGAAACAACAACCCGCTCGATTTAAATAGTGAATATGGAGATTCAAGAATGCACATGCCATATTCATGGGCCAGATCAATCATTTCCAGGCTGGCTTTTTTATTGCGGACAAACACAATAGCCCTGATATCGGCCATTTCGGCTGTGCGGATTGCCTGCAGATTGACCAGTCCGGTAATCAGAACGAGGTTATCGGTATCCAATGTCAATACATCGCTCATCAGGTCAGAACTATATCCCATTTCAACTTCATAATCTAATTTGTCAAGTCCGCACGATATCGTTGCATCCAAAACTGCGGCGATCTCTTTTAGCTTCATTTTCGATTTTTAAATTAATTGCGACAAATTTCCGAAAAAAAAGCCTAAAAGTGATGAACTAATTGGTATTGCCCTCTTATTTAAAATGGTTATAGGTAAGGAATTCAGGAAAGCTAATTGACAAAATGAAAGTTTTAAGTCAGGTGTCTGAAATTATGAATAGTTTTGTTGATTATTCCATTTGGTTTTGTAATTTAAGTTCGAAATTCAGCCATCATGATTTACGAAGAAAAACCACTTTATCAAGGATTTATAGATGACCCGGAATTGCATCAGAAGATTATAGATGCCTTACCTATTCCTATTTTTTACCGCGATATGAAAGGGATTTACATGGCCTGTAACCTGGCCCAGGAAAAGCTGCTTGGAGTAGCAAAATCCCAAATTATCGGCAAAACGGTCTTTGATATTCAACCCTTTGACATTGCCGAAATATATGCGCAGCGAGATCAGGAATTATTGGATAGTCCGGGCGACCAGAATTATGAAGCCAAATTCAGGGATGCAGCGGGTACATTGCACGATGTAGTGTTCACCAAGGCAGTCATCCGCGACAATCAGGGTGAAGTAATGGGCATTGTCGGTTCTATTTTTGATATTACCGAACGGAAAAAAGCTGAACGGAAACTGGAGAAAGCCCGTGAAGCAACGGTTATCGCTTCAGCCATGATGCATAAAATCAGGGCGGGAATCATTATCGTTGACAGTGAATTAAAAGTAATTGACTCGAACGAGGCGTTTGCAAAAATCTTCGGAACTGAGATCGAAGAACTTTATGAAACCATTCCCGGGCTGCATGGTGCAGACCTGAAGGAACTGGTGCCGGAAGTCATATACAAGATGTTGTCAACAGCGCTTCAATCCGGTGAAAACATGATTGAACGTGATCTGAAGATTCAGAATAAACTGATTCATGTCTCTGTGATCAGCATTTACAAGCAGCGCGTAGTTGGGGCTTTACTCAGGGATATGTCGGCTCCGGCATTGGTTCGGGAAGAAATTATTAGCCGGGCACAACGTGTAAACCGCAAAAATCTGGAAACCGTTCAGAAAATTGCTTTTCTTCTTGGCGATAATGCTTCCCAAACCGAAGAACTTTTGAATTCGATTATTGAATCATACAAATACGGAGACGAGGAATAACAAGACTGATGAATTGATTTACGATTAAGCTATTTACCATTTACCATATTGAAAGTGTTCAGGCACAGTGCTAAAGATAAACTGCTTCGAGTTTCGAGCGAACAACTCGCAACCCAAAACACGCAACAGCCTGAAACTGGAAACTTTGAACTTGAAACTCATTAAGATGGCCGATTTTCATATTGAAGTTGATGTTCAACAGTTGAACCGTTACGGACAGGTTGTTTGCGGTGATGTTTTTCATTCGAAACAAATCAGGGCTGAAGGCCGCTCCATCCTGGTATTATCAGATGGAATCGGGCATGGGGTAAAAGCCAATGTTCTGGCAACTTTAACTGCGTCAATGGCTTTAAATTATACCTCTTTCCATACCAAACCTGAAGTTGCGGCCAACATTTTTATGCGTGCCCTGCCCAAAAGTGTGGATGGAAAGGAAAGTTATGCCACTTTTACTATCATCGAAATTGAAGAAGCCGGCCATGTGAGGATTATTAACTACGATAATCCACGGTCAGTCATTTTCAGAAAAGGACAGATTTTTAATCCGACAGAATTCCAGATTCCGATCAGAGGAGAAGAAAATGCCGGCAAAATACTGCGAATCAGAGAATTTGTCCCCATACTTGAAGATCGGATTATTTTTATGACTGATGGAATTGTACAGGCAGGCCTGGGCAGCAAAAGGTTTCCCACAGGTTGGGGTCTCGATAACATTGCACAGTTTGCAGAAAACCAGGTCGCCCGTGAATTTGAAATCTCAGCTACCAAACTGGCCCGGAAAATTTTAAATCAGGCTTCGATGAATGATTCGTTTGAAATTCGCGATGATGCCACTTGTGGAGTCGTTTATTTCAGGCAGCCACGCGAATTTATGCTGATTACCGGACCGCCTTTTTATAAAATAAAAGACAACGATTTCGTAAAAAGGATTCAGGAATTCCCCGGAAAAAAAATCATTTGCGGTGGCACAACGGCAGAAATTATTGCCCGCGAAATGGATCTCGAAATTGATATTCAGCATCGGTTTTCAGAAAAAACATTGCCCCCGGCAGCAAAAATGGAAGGTTTTGAAATCGTGACCGAAGGAATCCTTACGCTGGGCAGGGTGGAAGAAATACTGGAATATTATACCACCGATATGCATTTAGGTGATAGTCCGCCGGAAGAAGTGGTGAAATTGCTCACCCAGCACGATATGATCCACATTATTGTAGGAACCCGCATCAACTGGGCGCATCAGGATCCTGACCAGCCTGTGGAACTCGAAATCCGAAAATTTGTGGTGAAGCGGATTGTCCGGCTGCTTGAAACCCGGTTTTTCAAAAAGGTGACAGTTGAACTGGTATAAATAACAGGAAGCAGAAAAAAGTCATTAGTCATTAGGAAAAAGGCGAAAGAAAGTGATCAGTCTCAGTAATCAGTGTTCAAGGAAAAAGGAAGAAGAAAACAGGATCTAGGGAAGTACCCATTGGTAATAGATTGCAAACCAGGGAATACAACAATTTATTGATTTTCCATTACACCATTCAGAATTTAATTACTTTTACATCAAACTGTAACTATTACAATAAACCTAAACCATAAAATCACATTCAATGAAAACCCTCCTTTTTATCATGTTTGCCCTGTTTGCATTTGGCAAATATGCAGCCTTGGCTCAGACTCAAAGCATTAATTTAAATTCCCTTGGGTTCCTTCCTGAATCATCGAAAAAAGCCTCCATCGTAGGCGACACCAAATCCTTTGTGGTTAAAAGAGTTTCAGATCAGACAAAGGTATTCGAAGGTAAACTTACAGCTGCCGTTTTCCAGAAAGATGTGAACCAATCGGTTGCAATTGCTGACTTTTCATCGTTCACAAAAAGTGGAAAGTATTATATCGAAACACCTGAAGGAGTAAAATCCATTGAGTTTGAGATTTCTCCAAAAGCATACAATCAGGCATTTTACACCAGTATGCGGGCATTTTACCTTTGGAGATGCGGAACCAAAGTGGAAGGTGATCACAACGGACATCATTTTGCTCACGAAGCCTGTCATATGGAAGATGGTTTTGAAGATTATCAGGGTAAGCCTGGCGAGCGCCGAAATGGAACCGGGGGTTGGCACGATGCGGGAGACTACGGCAAATATATTACAAACGCCGGCATTACAGTTGGTATGATGTTTATGGCATGGGATCATTTTGGCAAAAATCTAAAGAAATTTTCACTTGATCTCCCCGAAACAGCTAAGAGTTATCCCGATTTCCTGAAAGAACTGAAATGGGAAACCGACTGGGTTTTAACCATGCAGTATACCGATGGGTCTGGAAAGGTTTCACATAAACTGACCTCCAAAAATTTTGAATCTTTCTGCAAGCCGGAAGACGATAAACAAAAACGATATTTTACCGATTGGAGTACCGATGCCATTGCCAATTTTGTAGGTATGATGGCTCAGGCTGCGCGTTATTTTGAACCTTACGACAAAGCATATGCTCAAAAATGTCTGGATGCTGCAAAGCTTAGCTATAAATTTCTGAAAGAGAATCCTGAAGACAAGGGATTTGTGCAGGGCGAATTTAAAACCGGCGGATACCAGTCGGGAGATAAAGATGACCGCCTGTGGGCTGCAGTGGAAATGTGGGAAACTACCGGCAATCCTGAATTCCTGAAAGATTTTGAAAATCAGGCCACAGCTATGAATTTCAAAATTGACGAAGATTGGGATTGGGGTGATATTTCGAATCTGGGAATGTTTCAATATGCACTTTCAAAAAAACCCGGTAAAAATCCTGAAATCCTGAAAACCATCCAAAAGAATATTCTTGACGGAGCCAATACGATAGCCAAAAACGCCTCGGCTGATGTATTTGGGCGTCCGTTAATCCGCTATTATTGGGGTTGCAATGGTACCATTGCCCGTCAGGTATTGAACCTTCAGGTTGCCAATCTGATTTCTCCGGACAAAAAATATGTCCAGACTTCGGAGGATGCCATCGCCCACATTTTCGGCCGTAATTTCTACAACCGTTCCTATGTTACAGGTTTGGGAATTAATCCGGCAATGAATCCACACGACCGCCGTTCAGGATCTGATAATGAAGTTCAGCCCTGGCCGGGATATTTGGTTGGTGGGGGCCATACAGCTACCGGATGGTATGATAAACAGGAAGATTACCGGACTAACGAAATTGCCATAAACTGGCAGGGAGCGCTGGTTTATGCTCTGGCTGGTTTTATTGGGAAATAAATGTTTCTGTTGCGGTTGATTTAATTATTCAACAAATGAAGAGAACAGGACATGTCCTGTCCCTACGTTTCAATCTTTTTACTAATCTCATATGATACCACTTAATAAACTGTCTTTATTGCTGATCGTATTTATCGACATTTTTCTGTCGGCATCAGCAACTGAACCCTATAAAAACTTCAAAGTCGCAGTTTATTCACGTGCCTACGAAACTGTTAAAATGGGCGATTTAAACTATATCGAACCCATATGGGACGAAGTTACGCGGCAGGTACATGTGGATAAAATTTATCTCGAAACGCATCGCGATCTTTTAATTGTGGACGAAGCGACATTGCTGAAAGCCAAAGCATTCTTTGAAAGCCGGGGCATTCAAACATCCGGGGGAATTACACTAACAGTAAACGAAAGCAATAATTTCGAAACATTTTGCTATTCCAATCCTGAACATCGAAAAAAGGTGAAGGAAATTGTGGAATTCACAGCCAAACATTTTGATGAACTGATTCTCGACGATTTCTTTTTTACCAGTTGCAAATGCGATTTGTGTATTAAAGCCAAAGGAACCAAAAGCTGGACTGAATATCGTCTTGGACTGATGACTCAGGCTGCCCGCGAACTGGTTATTGATGCGGCAAAAAAGATAAATCCCAAAATCAAAGTAGTCATCAAATATCCCAACTGGTACGACCATTTTCAGGGTTGTGGCTTTAATTTGGAGACCGAACCAAAACTATTTGATGGCCTGTACACCGGAACAGAAACCCGTGATCCGTCGGGAAATCAACATTTACAGCCTTATCTGGGTTATCTGATCTTCCGGTATTTCGATAACCTGAAGCAGGGTAAAAACGGTGGCGGATGGGTTGATACCGGTGGCGCCACTTTCTTGGACCGATATGCTGAGCAATTGTGGCTGACCATGTTTGCCAAAGCTCCTGAAATTACCCTGTTTGACATTCGGCAATTGCAGCGACCGCTTCAGAAAACTGACCGTGCCGCCTGGCAAAACCTGGAAAACTGCAGTTTTAACTACGACGAAATGATGAAGCCTGTGCCCGATAAAAATGGTAACATGGTGCTGCCAACCACCATTGCCCGTGCCGCCGGATATACATTCGAAACCATTGATAAGTTTCTTGGTCAATTAGGCAATCCCGTTGGAGTAAAAACTTACAAACCCTTTCATTCAACCGGCGAAGATTTTCTTCCCAACTATATGGGAATGATCGGTGTACCGATGGACATTGTTTCAGAGTTTCCGGAGAACGAACCAATCGTTTTCCTTACTGAGCAAGCTAAATTCGATCCTGAAATTGTGAATAAAATAAAGAAACAGTTACAGTCTGGCAAAGATATCATGGTGACATCCGGCTTTCTGAAAGCGATGCAGGATAAAGGATTGGGCGATATTGTTGAACTTCGAATGTCTGATAAAAAAGCATCTGTTCAGGAATTTGTAGTGGGATGGGGCCCAAGGGTGGTTTCCGATCGTAAAATGCTTATTCCGCAAATGAATTACCTGACCAACGACTCATGGGAAATTGTATCAGCATTTGATGGTACGAATGGCTGGCCCATTATCCATCGGGCTGATTATTCAAAAGGGAAACTTTATGTACTAACTATTCCTGATAATGTAATCGACCTCTACCATTTTCCCGTTGAAGTACTTTCGCGGATAAAAGAAATACTGACACCTCAACTTCCTGTTTTACTTGAAGCGCCGGGCTACACAAGCCTGTTTGTTTACGACAACAACACGGTTATTGTAGAATCGTTTGCCAACGAGAATCAGCAGGTTAAACTTCGCTTGGCTGAAGGCTTTCTCAAAGCCAAAGACCTGATATCGGGAAAGGAAATTTCAGGTGAAAAGAAGAATTATTTTTCGGGACGAAGGCAACCGCCTATCGGTAAAATGGTTTTGAATGTAGAATTAAAACCACATTCCTATACCGTATTACAACTTGAAAAGTAAACAAGGTAATTAACTGAATAATTCATTCAATCGATTAAAACTAAAAATTGTGGAAAAACTTTCAATTAAAGAAAAAATCGGGTATGCTCTTGGCGATGGCGCAGCCAATATAGCCTGGCGTGGTGTCGCTACTTTTTTGTTTATTTTTTATACCGATGTGTTTGGACTAAATCCGGCTGTAGTCGGGGTGCTTTTTCTGATTGCCCGATTTGGCGATGGTATTATAGATATTCTGATGGGTATCGTTTGCGACCGGACCAATTCGAAATACGGAAAATTTCGTCCCTGGATATTATGGACTTCTATTCCCCTTGGAATAACCTTATCCATGCTATTCACCACCCCAAACCTGGGACCAACAGGCAAAGTAATTTACGCTTACGCTACTTATCTCTTGTTTTTTCTGATTTATACCGCGAACAATATTCCTTACGGCGCATTAATGGCTGTAATGAGTCCCGACGACAAAGAACGCACCAGTCTGGGTTCATATCGTATGGTGGGCGCTTTCACCGGTGGAATGGTCGTTCAGGGTGCTTTGTTGTTTTTGGTTGCTCACTTCGGAAATATTAATCCAACGATCAATGTTCAGAAGCTGGATGCCAAAAAATACGAAGTTACCGTATCGACTCATGAAAATATTAAGAATGTAAACATTAAAACCAAAGATGGCATTGCCCTGTTTACCTGGGCCGATACTACGATTGTGAATCAAAGCTCCAATGTTCCAACCGTTGGTAAAAGTTTTTCAATGGAGGCTGAAAAACCTTACTCTTTTGTTGTATCCGGAGAAGAAAATCTCGATGCCAAAAATATATCTATAATCGACCAGAAAAGAGGTTACAGCTCTGCTATTTATATCATGTCGGCTTTCTTATCCCTGTTCCTGATGGTCACTTTTGCTACCACAAAAGAACGCGTCCAACCACCCAAAGATCAGGAAACAAATCTTCTGAAAGATTTGAAAGACCTCATACGGAACAGGCCGTGGCTTGTACTCCTTTTTATCGGAATCCTTTTCAATGTTTACAACTCGATCAAACAGGGCATTGTAGTTATCTACTTTAGCCATTATCTACACAACCAATTTCTGGCAGCATCTTATATGATTGGATTAATGCTGGCTTCAATTGCCGGAGCAATGATAACCTCTCCGTTGGGGAAAAAATACGGAAAACGAAATCTGTTTATAGGTGCCTTGATTTTCTCCGGATTTGTAAACGCTTTGCTTGTTTTCTGTGGTCCGGGTGATACTATTGGTATTTTCACCATTGGAATTATTTCTGAGTTTGGGGCCGCTGTATTCCCAACGTTGTTTTTTGCCATGTTAGGCGATGCTGCCGATTATTCAGAATTTAAGAACGGACGCAGGGCAACCGGTCTGGTCTATTCAGCGGGTTCATTTGCCACCAAATTCGGTGGTGGAATTGCCGGCGCCATTATTGGATTGGTACTGGCTGCATTTCATTACAACGGACAAGATGAAGTTTCAATTCAGGGTGCAGTTCCGGGAATCATTATGCTGATGAGCTGGATTCCTACAATTGTTGCTGTAATTACAGCTGCCGTCATGTCACTTTACCCGCTGGATCAAAATAAAATGGATGCAATTACCCTTGAATTGAACAACAGAAGGGCAAAAGAACTGGCATAAAGCTATTTGAAATTAGGTCATAAAAGAGAGAGGCAGAATTCAGATGAATTTTGCCTCTCTCTTTTATGCTGATCAATCAATTAATTACACCATTGGATATTTCTTAAATATTTCTTCTGATTTAGCCAGTATATCAACATATTGCGCACGTTGATAAGTGTATGGATCTTTCAGATTTTTCCGGGATAATTTACCACGAAAATCGCCCAGCGTTTTATACCCTTTTTTGTCCATCCATTCCTGAACTTCGGTAAGTATGGTTGCAACATAAGCCGGCTGATTTTTATATACAGTTGAAACCACCTGAACAACGTCAGCTCCGGCAAGCAACATACGAATCACATCTTCTGAATTATAGATTCCACGGCTGGCACAAATGCTGCCTTCAATGTTTCCGTGAAGTAACCCGACGTAGCGCAGGGCAAGATGATGATCGCGTGACTGGGTTAATTCCCATGGGAAATGAAAAACTTCCTTCTCAATATCTATTTCAGGCTGAAAGAACCTGTTGAACATGACAAATCCATCAATTCCGGCTTCATCCAGTTTCTTGATAAAATTTAAGGTGTTGGTATAAAATGGGCTTAATTTTACCGAGACCGGAATTTTAACCGCTTTTTTTACGCTTTTTACAATTTGATATTGCTTTTCTTCAATGGATGATGCTCCAATTTCAAAATATCCCGGAGTTGCGTAGAGGTTCAATTCCAGTCCGTCAATTCCGGTTTCTTCTAATTGTTTGGCGTATTCTACCCAACTTGGCTCATAAATGGCATTTAGGCTGGCAAAAATAGGAACTGAGGTAAACTCCTTGAGTTTTTTAAGCTGAAGCAGATGTTCTTTGGGGCCGGCATGTTCCAAATCAGGGAAGATACGTCCCATTTCCGAATTTCGGTTGTTATACTCATTGATCTCCTCATCAAACTGCAGACTTTCCAATTGAATCTGCTCTTCGAAGAGAGATTTGTAGACAATAGCAGCGATACCTGCTTCTTCAAGCTCTTTGACCACTTCTGGATTGGTAACCAGATTACTTGCGCCCAAAATAATTGGGTTTTTCAATTTAACGCCCAGGTAGGTAGTTGATAAATCTGCCATAGTATTTGGTTTTAGTGTTTTCGTTTTCAGGTTAAACTCGTAATATACCTATTTTGTTCAACAAATTTCCTAAAAAAAAATAACCCCGGAGAAATTCTCCGGGGTTTATGGTTATTCAAAAATAAACAAACCAAAGTCGATGTATTATTACATCAGGCTATAAGCTATAGTTAAGCCAGCCATAACGATTGAAACCATGCTCATCAGTTTAATTAAGATGTTCAGCGATGGACCCGAAGTGTCTTTAAATGGATCGCCAACAGTATCGCCGGTTACAGCAGCCTTATGACAATCAGAGCCTTTTCCGCCAAAGTGACCTTCTTCGATATATTTTTTAGCATTATCCCATGCACCACCGGCGTTAGCCATAAAAATAGCCAGGATAAACCCAGTAGAAACTCCACCCAAAAGCAAACCAACCACTCCGGAAACTCCGAAAATAAGACCCGTACCAATTGGAATAAAAATGGCTAACAATGAAGGGAACAACATTTCTTTCTGAGCGCCTTTTGTTGAAATCTCCACACAACGGGCATAATCCGGTTCACCTTCGCCAGTTAAAATCCCTTTAATTTCGCGGAACTGACGGCGAACTTCTTCAACCATGCTTTGAGCAGCGCGACCAACAGCATTCATTGTTAATCCACAGAATAAGAAAGCGGCCATTGAACCGATGAAAGCACCTACCAATACACGTGGATTCATCAAATCAAGGTGCAAATACTGCATCATTTCAGGAATTGAAGCTTTATGAACATCCAAATTGGTAAAATGATTAGCTGTAGCGTATTGAGTAAATTCAGCCACTTTTTCAGGAATACGCGCCAAGGCAATTTTAATTTCTTCGATGTACGAAGCCAAAAGAGCTAACGCAGTTAATGCAGCAGAACCTATAGCAAAACCTTTGCCAGTTGCAGCGGTGGTATTTCCGAGTGTATCCAAAGCATCAGTACGAACTCGAACTTCTTTGCCCAGTCCACTCATTTCAGCATTTCCACCGGCATTGTCGGCAATCGGGCCATAAGCGTCAGTAGCTAAAGTGATTCCCAAAGTTGATAACATACCAACAGCTGCAATTGCGATTCCATACAATCCCATGCTTATGTTGGCAAAATCGAAACAAGAAGCAAAAAGGAAGGCCAGAATAATTGAAGTACCAACGATCAACACCGGAATTGCAGTGGAAATCATTCCGGTACCAATTCCTGAAATAATAACAGTAGCAGGACCGGTTTTAGTAGATTCGGCGATTTTACGTGTTGGTCCAAATCCTGAAGAAGTATAATATTCGGTAATTTTACCAATACCAATACCACCGGCCAAACCAACCATCATTGCTCCCCAAACTCCTAAGAAATTAGGAATAGCCAGATATTTCAGAATCAGGAAAGAGAAAATAGCAATACCCACAGAGCTTACATTTACCCCACGGCCAAGTGCAGCCAGCAATTGTTTTTGTGAAGCGCCTTCTTTTGCTTTTACCATGAAGATACCGAATATAGAAAGGACAATTCCAACAGCAGCAATAATCATAGGAGCAATAACCCCATTCATCTGGGTTTCGACACCCAACCCAGCAAAAGCAGTAGCTCCGAGTGCTGCAGTTGAAAGAATCGCACCGCAATAAGATTCATATAAGTCGGCACCCATACCAGCTACGTCACCTACATTATCGCCCACGTTATCGGCTATGGTTGCAGGATTGCGCGGATCGTCTTCAGGAATACCGGCTTCTACTTTACCAACCAGGTCAGCGCCCACGTCGGCAGCTTTGGTGAAAATACCACCACCAACACGGGCAAATAAAGCCTGGGTTGAAGCACCCATTCCGAAAGTAAGTGTTGTTGTGGTGATGATTATCAATTTCATCGATGGATCGGAAGCGATAATTCCATTGGTTGTAGAATCGAGTGCGCCAATGATTGATTGCAGTGCATAAAACCAGATCGAAATGTCAAGCAATCCCAATCCAACAACAACCAAACCCATAACTGCTCCTGAACGGAAAGCAATACGAAGGCCGTCATTCAAGGAACGTTGCGCTGCATTGGCAGTACGGGCCGACGCATAGGTTGCAGTACGCATACCGAAGAACCCTGCCAGTCCGGAGAAAAAACCACCGGTCAAAAAGGCAAATGGAACCCAAGGATTTTGAATCTTTAAAACATAGGCCATAATTGCAAATAAAGCAGTTATAACCACGAAAACAATGGTGACAACCTTATACTGTTGTTTCAGATAAGCCATTGCTCCATCACGAACGTGTTTGGCTATTTTTTTCATCGTATCAGTACCTTCGCTTTCCTTCATCATTTGCTTGAAGAAGAAATAAGCAAAAGAAAGTGCCAGAATCGAACTGACAGGCACCAGCCAGAAAATAGAATTCATAAGCTTTTGTTTTTATGCAACTAAGTTGCCGTTAGTTAATGGTGTTTTTTAGGTGAATTGAAAGTTCCGAAATTAACATTAAAAGTCTCCTCTGTTCAAGTAGTTTTGATGTTATATGACAGCAGCTTCCAGCTCATTAGCTGAAAGACAAAAATAAAAATTCATATCAAATCATGTGTTTTATTGCCCAATTAGTATCAATTTACAAACAATATCTTAATATTGGTGACAATTCAGACTTTCGGGTATTTTTCTTCCGTTAAAAAAAAATTTACCGAACGCATATTTTATGGTGTGTTTTTGAAATCAGTGCTTCGTTGCCATTTTGAACTGTATAAAATGACTAATGAAAGTCCGATCAAAATCATTCCTGAAACAGAAATCACGTCAGGCGATTCGTTGGGAAGTATGATCCAACTCAGCATGGCGCCGGATACCGGAATCAGAAATTTCCAGATATTAAGCTCCGAAACTTTAACTGATAGACGACGGAGCAGAGTATTCCAGATTGAAATAGCTGCTGCTGATAAAAAGCTAAGCCAGGCGAGTGCTACAAAATATTCAGGAGGGAAAATCCTTTTGGGGAAACCCTCTATAGGAAGGGAAATTAAAAACATGAAAAATCCACCGATAAAAAGCGAAGAAGAGGTCAGGATCATCGGCGAAATTGTTTGTCGTTTGCGGGCAATGATTACATTGGTAATTCCTGACGTCAGATTATTTAGCAACAGATAAACAACACCGAGTAAAGCTATTCCGGCTCCTGAAGGAATACTTTTCCGGCCAAGAGTGATTACTGCAACTCCGGCAATACCAAGAAAAATACTGGTTATCTTCACCCAATCCAAACGGTCATCGAGCATAGAAAAATGAGCCACAAGTGCCACAAACAAAGGCCCAGAACCTACAATCATTGCTGAAATAGATGCCGGAACCAGGTTTACGCCAAGATAAAAAAAGGAATACTGAAGAACGACCTGCAAAAAAGCAATCAGGAGTACGAATCCAAAATTTTCCCGGACTTCTTTCCTGAATTTTTTGAAATTATGAATGACAGGCACAAGCATCAGCCCGGCAAGCATAAAACGTATTCCGGCAAACTGAAGCGGAGAATGATAATTCAGACCGATTTTTACCCCGACAAAGGCCGACGACCAAAGCAAGCAGGCAATTATGGCCAGAAAAGTAGTTTTTGATAACAGGTTATTCATCCTGGAGAATCGTTTATTCAAAGGTGTTTATGACACCGTTTTTGATCTGAAAAATCAGGCTGTTTTAAACCTGATGATTTTCTGTTCGTAATCGATGAGGCAATTGTACCGCATCAGGATATCGCCTCCCAGTAATCCGGCAATCCTTTGTTTGGTGTATTTTTGGTAAATTTCATTCACATGGTTCAGATCGATAAGCGCCACTTTTTGATTGCTAATCACCAATTCGCCAAAGCACAATTTAGGTATTACCCCTACCGAAGTTTCCATCATCCCCTGATTGATTCCGGCGCTCTGATAATCATCTTCATTGTCAGAATCGATCGTTTCATAGTATTGACTGAGATTTGAATCCAGTACCGTTTTTGAAGCGCCGGTATCAATAATCCAGCAAGAGATCGTATCATCATCAAAGTTGCCTTCAATCAAGATATGGTAATTGTGATGTTCAAGTTCAATGATTTGCAGAGGGACTTGGATCATAGGAATAAAAAAAGCTCCGGCAAAACTGCCGGAGCTTCAAATATAGGTATATTTTAAATAGCTGTAAAAATTACAGGATATTCATGCCATCAACCACATCCATGATTTCTTTAACAGCGGCAGCCGATTCAACCAGTAAAGCCTGTTCGTCGGCAGTAAGTTTAACTTCAACAATTTTCTCGACGCCGTTTTTGCCCAATTTAACCGGAACACCAACGAACACATCATTCAATCCAAATTCACCTTCCATTTTCACGCAGCAAGGAAAAATTCGTTTCTGATCCATAACGATAGCTTCAACCATTTGTGCAGCTGCTGAGCCTGGTGCATACCATGCTGAGGTCCCCATCAGGTTCACCAGTTCGCCACCACCTTTTTTAGTGCGGTCGATAATTTTATCTAAAGTTTCTTTGCCGAGCATCTCGGTTACAGGAATACCGGCAACAGTGGTGTAACGGGGTAGCGGAACCATGGTGTCGCCATGTCCGCCCATCAATAAAGCCTGAATGTCGCGTGGCGAAATATCCAATGCTTCAGCAAGGAAAGCACGGTAACGGGCAGTGTCTAAAATACCTGCCATTCCCAGCACTTTATTTTTCGTTGTTTTTGATACCGCATAAGCAACATAGGTCATTACGTCGAGTGGGTTTGAAACGATGATGATAATCGCGTTTGGTGAATATTTGATTACGTTTTCGGTCACATTCTTCACGATACCGGCATTAATCGAAATCAAATCATCGCGGCTCATCCCCGGCTTACGCGGAACTCCTGAAGTGATCACAACCACATCAGAGTTGGCTGATTTTGAATAATCGTTAGTTGCCCCGGTTAAACGGGTGTCATAATAATTAATGGGAGCAGTCTGCCACAAGTCCAATGATTTTCCTTCTGACAATCCTTCTTTAATATCGAGTAATACTACTTCACTTACAATGTTTTTTTCCGCTACGATCTGCGCGCAGGTAGCTCCAACATTTCCGGCACCAACAACTGTTACTTTCATAAATCTATTTTTTTTGTTTGTGTTTTTTTTAACGGACGCAAAGTTAAAAGGTATTTTGAATTGAGGGATTATTACGCTGATGGCTTAACAATTTGGTAAATCAATTATTCAGCCAGATTATAAAGCCTTACGGGAAAAATAAAAAAAGGTTTTTTTTTGAAAATTTCTGCTAGAGAATAATCTATTGAAACCTCAGGAGGAACAGCTCAGAAATATAAAATAAAAAGCAGTCGAAAGTGCACAAAAAATTTCAGTCAACCAGGGTACATGTGAACTTTATTCTAAACGGTAGAAATGCTCCTGAAATACAATAAATCACATCTTTAATTTCCCGATCCCTTTTTTGATGTGGCCAATACCATCTTAACACCGGTTTTATTTCCTAACTGTAAAACATCAACCATAGTTTGTACGGCAATTGTATTATCGCACCTTACAACCGCAAATGCTTCAGCATTTTCCTTCTTGATTCTTAGCAGTTCAGGTTCTATCTGTGCAAATTGAATTTGCTTGTCGTTGATGTAATATTTCAAATCCTTCGTAATCGAGATGGCAATCTTTTCTGTTTGTTTGTTCATTTGCGGCGATTTATCAGCCTGCGGAAGAGCAAGTTTGATCGCCCCAGGAGTAATCATCGTCGAAACAATCAGAAAGAACAACATCAGGAAAAACATGATGTCACTAAAGGAATTGGAGAATATTTCAAATTCCTGTTTTCTGGTACTTCTGAAATTCATATCGAAGTATTATTAATCAAATCAATAAACCGTACACTGCGGTATTCCCAGTTATGAATCAGCCTGTTAACCCTGCTGTTTAAATAGTGGTACGCTATATAGGCAATTATACCGATCATAAGTCCAACTCCTGAAGTGATCAGTTTTTCGTATAAACCTCCTGAAATTAACGAAATACTGATGTTGTCGGCCAAAGAGATGTTGTAAAAGATTTTTATTACACCAGAAATGGTTCCAATAAACCCTAGCATAGGTGCAACGGCAGCAATCACACCCAGAAAATACATGTTCCCTTCGTATTTATATACTTCCAGTCTTCCTTCCATCTCCATCTGATCGTTAATATCACGGATAGGCCGGCCCAGATTTTTCAAACCTTTCATTAAAATACGCGATTCAGAACAATTGGATGATTCACATAAGGAGATTGCAGCTTCAACTTTTCCGGTTCTGATCAAATCATTCAGCTTTTCGTAAAAAGTCGCTTCAAGTTGTTTCTGACCTCTTAAATAGAAAAACCGGTCAAAAAATATGAAGACCGCAATGATTGATAATGCGAACAATGGTACCATTAACCATCCGCCCTTCATAATCAGATCTAAATATGGAATTTCAGTTGCTGCAGTTTCGACTAGAAATATCATTTTACAGATTTTTAATATTAATCGGTTATATAACGATCTAAATTGGTGCTTCGTATGCCCGGGGCAAGACTTTTTAAATTTTTAGTGCTCCAGGTGTAATAATGCCAATTTAACGACTTCTTTTTGAGCCTTCAAATATGGACATTTTATTCCAATTACGAAAAAATCAAACTTCCGGCGAATCAAAAATAGTTGCATTTGATGATTTTTTTTAATTCAGGTATACAAGGATTATTTCATGTATTTCGTGTTACTTTTGATTAATTAAACTTTTTGTTCAGGAAAAGGTTATATCATAAAAACTAAAATATTGATTATGGCAGACAGATTATCTGATCCAATTGGACGTTTGATGGGACTTCGGTATAAATCACATCCATGGCACGGTGTTTTCATCGGTAAAGAGGCTCCTGAAAATGTTACTGCTTTTATAGAAGTTGTGCCTACTGATACGGTCAAATACGAGATTGATAAAGAATGTGGCTATTTGCGGCTTGACCGGCCACAAAAATACTCCAATGTCGTCCCGGCTCTGTATGGTTTTATCCCTCAAACTTTTTGCGGCGATGAGGTTGGTAAATATTGCATGGAGAAAACCGGAATGTCTGGAATTAAAGGTGATGGTGATCCCATTGACATTTGTGTACTAACCGAAAAGACTATTGCCCATGGAGACATTTTGGTCGATGCCCGCCCGATTGGAGGGTTCCGTATGATTGATGGGAATGAAGCTGATGACAAAATTATCGCAGTATTAACAAACGATGTGGTTTACAGTGAATATAAAAACTTATCTGATCTTCCTGATATTGTGGTGGAAAGGCTCAAACACTATTTCCTGACTTATAAGGATATGCCCGGAAAAATCAGTAATACAGAAATTACTCATACCTATGGAGTTACCGAAGCCCTTGAAGTAATCAGGTGTTCCATCACCGATTATCATCAGCGATTTGACAACATTGGGATTCTGTTGTGATACCTCCCCCACCCCCCCGCAAGAGGGGGCTTAAAAATGCGGTATTTGAATAGCTTTGTTTTGATAAAGATGCGCCAAGAGTCTCCCCAAGGGGAGATTTAGAGGGGCTTCCGTTTCAGGTTCAGGTATGAATAATTGAAACCGTTGTTTTCATCAAAATGATCTTCTCGCATTAGTTCATCCCATTCTGAATACATTATTTCAGGGAAATAGATATCGGCATCAAAATCCTGGTGGACAAGGGTCAGGTATAACTTTCCGGAAACAGGATAAAACTGGCGGTAAATCATACCGCCCCCGATAATAAATGCCTCGGATTCATTTTTTACGGCTTCCACTGCTTCTTCAATTGAAAATGCCATTTCGCATCCTGCAAACTTTTCTGAACGATTATCGGTAATTACAATGTTTCTCCGGTTGGGAAGTGCGCCTTTGGGTAATGACAACAAGGTGTTACGCCCCATGATAATCGGATGACCTGTAGTAATTTGCTTAAATCGTTTCAGATCGTTGGGAAGATGAAACAACAAATCGTTGTTCTTGCCAATGGCAAAATTTTGGGCGATGGCTACTATGATGGATATATTTTCGTGTATCATAAATTATTTGGGATAAGTCAACTTAAAATTTAAACCGCCACTTTTCCTGGAATATGTGGATGTGCCTCATAACCGATTAGTTCAAAATCTTCATATTTAAAATCGAAGATGCTTTTTATTTCCGGATTGATTTTCATGATTGGAAGTGGAAAAGGTTCTCTTGATAACTGCAATTTGACCTGTTCCATGTGGTTGAGGTAAATGTGTGCATCGCCAAGAGTGTGAATAAATTCGCCAGGCTTAAGTCCGCAAACCTGGGCCATCATCATGGTTAAAAGTGCGTAGGATGCAATATTAAAGGGCACTCCCAAAAATATATCGGCGCTACGCTGATAAAGCTGGCACGAAAGTTTTCCATCGGCCACATAAAACTGTACAAGGATATGGCATGGCGGAAGGTTCATCTGATCGATCTGACCAACATTCCAGGCGCTGATCAGGTGGCGGCGCGAGTCCGGATTCGAAATCAGGCTTTCCACTACTTTCGAAATCTGATCAATGTGATTCCCATCAGGAGTTGGCCAGGAGCGCCACTGGTAACCGTAAACCGGACCTAAATTTCCGGATTCATCGGCCCATTCGTCCCAGATTCGAACGCCATTTTCTTTCAGGTATTTGATGTTTGTATCGCCGGTAAGGAACCAAAGTAATTCGTGAATGATCGACTTCAGATGCAGTTTTTTTGTGGTCAGCACCGGGAATCCTTCAGACAAATCGAATCTCGACTGGTAGCCGAAAATACTGATGGTCCCAGTTCCGGTTCGGTCACTTTTTTCTGTCCCGTTGTCGATTACATGTTTTAAGAGGTCAAGATATTGTTTCATTTCTGGAATAATATTTACAGTCAAAAACCTGAATGAAATTAATTTTTGTATTCATTCAGGATAAACAAGTATTGGCTTGTTTTGGTTAAGACAATACTAAAATTTAATGTGAAACGGCAGCAATAACTTTTGGGTCGTGTTTGTATTTAAAGAAAATTGCAAACAAAACAGTAACAACCAGCGAATACGCCGCAAATGCCATCCATATACCAGGCCAATCTTTCACATGAGTAACAGGGTCTTCATACCATTTTGCAATTACTAATCCTGCAATAATATTCCCCAGTACAGCTCCTATTCCATTAGTCATTAGCATAAAAACACCTTGTGCTGACGATTGAATTTTCGAATCGGTATTTTTTTCAACAAATAACGCACCCGAAATATTGAAAAAATCAAATGCCATACCGTAAATAATACATGAAGCAATAATCAACGTAAAACCGAGTACCGAATTATCGGAAAGCCCGAACAAACCAAAACGTAACACCCATGCGACCATACTGAAAACCATTACTTTCTTAATTCCAAAGCGTTTCATAAAGAAAGGAATGGCAAGAATAAACATCGTTTCGGAAATCTGCGACACGGAAAGAATGATAGTTGAAAAATTATTAATCAGTTCACCTATAGGGAAAACGGTTGCGTCTTGCAAAAAGCTATCGCCATAAGCATTGGTCAATTGCAACGAACCACCCAACATCAAACTGAAAAGGAAGAAAAGTGCCATTTTCTTTTGTTTAAACAAAACGAAAGCTTCCAATCCTAATTTCTGTATTAGTGTTTTTTTGCCAATAAATTTTTCTTCTTTTTCTCTTTTTAAATTGGGCAGGAAGAAAAATGAGAAAAGCGATAAAAATAAAGCCATTATTGCCGAAATAAAGAATGACACTTTGATGCTCTGCCCAAATCCCCAATCTTTTGTGAATAAGTTGGTAATCCACATGGCAACAATGAAACCTACTGTACCCCAAACCCTTATCGGTGGAAAATACTTAGTAGGGTCTTTTCCTTCGCTTTTCAATATTGTAAAACCAATGGAATTATTCAAACCAATGGTAGGCATATAAAAACTCATGGCTATCAAGAGCACCCAGAAAAAAGATATCGGAGCATCAATAAATGGCAATAAACACATGGTAATACCAAATAACAAGTGCAAAATGGCATACACGTAGTTTGCTTTCCATTTGTCGGCTACAATACCGAAAAGTGTTGGCATAATCAGAGAGGCAAATCCCATAGTAGAGAATACCAAACCAAATTCAGCGCCATTCCATTGTTTTTCAACAAATCCGTAATGCCCAAGCGTCATCATCCAGGCTCCCCAGACAAAAAACTGGAGAAAATTCATGATGATCAGACGATTCTTAATCCCCATAATAAAGTTGTTAGTTGTGAATAGTTTTTAGCGGGTTTAAAACTACTAAAATCTGTTTATTCGAAAAGAAAACGGACCACCTAATGCATCAAATTTGAAGAAATTCGATGTGCAGTCAAAATTCGTAAATGATATGGTGTTTAAAATACAGAAAGCGAGGAAGTGTAGTTAATTGGATTATTCCTTTTTCCGGCGGTTTATTTCATCCCTGATGGCTGATGCCTTTTCGTAGTCTTCGTCATTTACAGCATTGTTGAGCATCTGATTCAGTTCGGCTGAGGTATATTTTTCATATTCGTGCTTTCCTCGCAGTGGTTCGTCGCTCACCGATTGATGCCATTCCTCCTGACCTTGTTCGTTTTCAAATTCAATAACAATACCTGCCCGTGAAATAATTTCTTCCGTAGTATAAATCGGACAGTTAAAGCGAAGTGAAAGAGCTACCGCATCGGACGTCCTAGAATCTATAATGATTTGTTTTTCGTCTCTCATACAAATCAGCTCAGAATAGAATATGCCCTCTTCAAGTTTGTAAATGATAATTTCGGTTACTTCAATGTTGAACGCAGTGGCCATTTGTTTGAAAAGATCGTGTGTCAGCGGCCGCGGAGGCTTCAGTCCCTCCAGTTGAATGGCGATCGACTGAGCTTCAATCGGACCTATTATAATAGGTATTCTGCGGTCACCATTCTCTTCGGCCAGTACCAGCGCATAAGCTCCTGATTGCGACTGACTAACTGATAGTCCCAGTATATTGAGTTTAATTTTCTGCATTCAGATTCTAAAATAGGATAACACGGGAAACAAATATAACAATAGTTTTGGATACTTTTTGAATGTTCAGGTATTAGCTTTGGCAATTCTTTCCAATATAACAGGGTCAATTTGCTTTAATTCAGCGTAAAAATAATTCAGAAAATTTAATGTAACCATTTGGTGATCATTGAAAATTATATACTTTTGCAGTCCGAAAGATTTCGAGCAGGCTCTATAAGCGGCAATTGAATGATTCCCGCCTGCCGGAAGAAATATTAAAACACATTGAAATGTACGCAATTGTAGAAATTGCCGGTCAGCAAATGAAAGTTGAAAAAGGCCGGAAAATTTATGTACACCGTTTGCAAAATGCTGAAGGCGAAACTGTCGTTTTTGACAAAGTTCTTTTGGTTGATGACGAAGGTGCTGTAAAAGTTGGAACTCCAGGTGTTGAAGGTGCAAGTGTAACTGCTACTGTAGTTGAGCACGTCAAAGGAGATAAAGTATTGGTTTTCAAAAAGAGAAGAAGAAAAGGATACCAGAAAATGAATGGTCACCGCCAGTACATGACCAAAATTCAAATTGAAGAAGTAATAGGATAACAATTAAAAAAATTTACCATGGCTCATAAGAAAGGTGCGGGTAGTTCAAGAAACGGTCGCGAATCAGAAAGCAAAAGACTAGGCGTTAAAATATACGGCGGTCAGGCTGCAACAGCTGGTAACATTATTGTTCGCCAGAGAGGTACTTCACATCATCCGGGTTTAAATGTTGGTATGGGCAGAGACCATACTTTATTTGCTTTGATTGATGGAACTGTTGTTTTCAAAAAAAGAAGAGACAACAAATCGTTTGTAACCGTTGAACCGGTAGTTGCTGTAGTAGAAGCAAACTAGAACGATCAAAAATATTAGTTAAATAATCTCCTGCTTTTACGAAGGCAGGAGATTTTTTTGTTTTAAATTTGTCAGTCACTAAAAAACACCGAAATGCTCAACTTAAAGTTTATACAGGAAAATCCTGATCTGGTTATCTCAAAACTGAAAAAGAAAAATTTCAACGCTTCGGAAATTGTAAAGCAGATAACTGGTTTGTCGGTCCGGAAAAATGAAATACAAGCCAACGCTGACCAGTGTAAGGCCGAAATGAATAAGATTTCGAAAGAGGTTGGTATCCTGATGCGCGAAGGTAAAACCGGAGAGGCTGAAGCTGCCAAAAACCGGACCGCTGAACTTAAAGATAGCATTAAACAACTCGACGAAGATTTTGCACAAATAGATAAGGAAGTTTTTAATTTACAGGTTCTGCTTCCAAATCTTCCTTCCGATTTGGTTCCTGAAGGCCGCACTCCGGAAGATAATCTGGTGGTGAAAAGGCAGGGAGAAATACCAATATTGCCCGAAAACAGTGTTCCTCACTGGGATCTGGCCAAAAAATATGACATCATCGATTTTGAACTCGGCGTTAAAATCACCGGGGCAGGTTTCCCGGTATACAAAGGCAAAGGCGCCCGTTTGCAGCGTGCATTGATTAATTTCTTTCTGGATGAAGCGCGCGATTCGGGATATCTCGAAATCCAGCCACCCTATATGGTGAACGAAGATTCAGGTTTTGGAACCGGACAGTTGCCCGATAAAGAAGGACAGATGTATCATGCTACCATCGACAACCTGTATCTGATTCCGACTGCTGAAGTCCCGGTAACCAACATTTACCGTGATGTGATTGTGGAAGCCAAAGATTTACCGATTAAAAATACAGCATATAGCGCCTGTTTCCGCCGCGAAGCAGGTTCTTATGGTAAAGATGTTCGTGGTTTGAACCGCCTGCATCAGTTTGACAAAGTGGAAATTGTGCAAATTGCTCATCCTGAAGGTTCTTATGAACGACTCGACGAAATGGTTGCTCACGTCACAGGCCTGGTCGAAAAACTGGAATTGCCATACCGCATCCTTCGCTTGTGTGGTGGCGATATGAGTTTCACCTCGGCATTGACCTACGATTTTGAAGTGTTCTCGGCTGCTCAGGAAAAATGGCTGGAAGTAAGTTCGGTGTCCAATTTTGAGAGTTTCCAGGCCAATCGCCTGAAATTACGTTACCGAGACGAAGCCACCAAAAAACCAGTCATTGCGCATACCCTCAACGGAAGCGCGTTGGCTTTGCCACGTATTTTGGCTGCCTTGCTCGAAAACAACCAAACTCCTGAAGGAATCCGTATTCCAAAGGTTCTGGTTCCGTATTGCGGGTTTGAGATGATTGATTAAAAAAAGGAAAGAATCATTAGTCAGTAGAAAATTTATAAAGGCTGTTTCGGAGTAACAATCGGAGCAGCCTATTTTTATTCTTTCAATTACCTACTTAAAATAAGAAAACCCAAAACCTAAAATAATCACTAAAATCATGATAACTAAAGAAGCTAAACTCAGAATACGCTTGGCTTTTCTTTCTGTGACAAAATAGCTTAATAATGAAAATGACACACAAAGGATGATAAACCTTACAGTATTATCTCCTCTCCATGGAATGAAAATTACGAGCATTAGTAAAGCAATGCTGGATAATAAAGTCAAATATTTTATTCTTTCCATTAGAAGATAATTTGTTAATGCATTAATTTTAATAACCATGTTGGTACTATTGAAAAAAATCAACAACTTATGGGTTCTGCTTTAATACACTCTTCAAAGGTTTATCAGATCGACTTTGTATAACAGAATGGTCGATAACAACTAATACAATCATTATTACCATTCCAATTAAAAGAGTTAGGAATAGTCCGAAAATCCATTTTCTAAATTTTATCATTTAGAGTTCCTTTAAAGTATTATGAACTTGATAATTATACTTGTGCAGTTCCTTTAGTAATTCAATCAGTTTCCAAGTATCTTTAAATAACCTGTCCATCTGATTTTCTTTAAATACTTATAAACCCAAAATTGCATTAACCAAATCTACAAAAAATATTATGAATAGTAAAATATAATTTCCGCTCACTTATTGCTCTCATAATTTGGATATGATCGTGTTAAGTGTCAGTCCGATTTTTTTTGTAGATTTGAATTCGACTACCAAACTCAACTTTCTGACCGATGAACAAACTATTGAAGCATTCTCTTTTTACCGGACTTGCTGTAGCTTCTATTCCTACGATAAGTTTCTCCGTCGAAAAAGCGACCAATCCAAACATCATTCTTATTTTTTGCGATGACCTGGGTTACGGCGATTTAAGCTGTTACGGCGCAACTCAATACAAAACGCCCAATCTGGATAAAATGGCTTCACAGGGAGTTCGGTTTACCAGCTTTCTTTCGGCACAGGCAGTTTGCAGCGCTTCGCGTGCCGGAATTATGACCGGTTGCTACCCAAACCGGGTTGGAATTTCAGGAGCTTTAATGCCCGATGCCAAAATTGGGTTGAATCCGAACGAAGAAACTATTGCCGAAGTGCTGAAAAAGCGGAATTACAAAACTGCGGCAATCGGCAAATGGCATTTGGGATATCAAACGGAGTTTCTTCCCATGCAACAAGGATTTGACGAATATTTAGGTTTACCCTATTCGAACGATATGTGGCCGGTGAATTACGATGGCAAACCCGCAGCAGAAAATTCGAACAAAGCCCGGTATCCGGCACTTCCCCTAATTGATGGCAACGATAAAATCAGGGAAATTCGAACGCTGGAAGACCAGTCAGAATTGACTACTCTTTATACCGAAAGAGCCATTCAGTTTATCAGCGCCAATAAGAAAAACCCATTCTTTCTTTATCTGGCGCACTCTATGCCGCATGTACCTCTTGCTGTATCTTCCAAATTCAAGGGAAAAAGTGAACAGGGTTTGTATGGTGATGTCATTATGGAAATCGATTGGTCGGTGGGAGAATTGATGAAGACTCTCGAAAAAAATGGTCTGGAGAAAAACACGCTGGTAATTTTCACTTCCGACAATGGTCCGTGGCTCAATTTTGGCAATCATGCCGGCTCAACCGGAGGATTGCGTGAAGGAAAAGGCGCCAGTTTTGAGGGTGGGCAGCGCGAGCCCTGTATCATGAAATGGCCCGGGCATATTGCCGAAGGAACAATTTGCAATAAACTGGCTTCAACCATCGATATTCTGCCAACGTTAGCTGCAATTACGAATTCACCACTTCCTGAAAAGAAGATTGACGGAGTGAATATCCTGCCACTTTTAATGGGCGATGAAAACGCCAATCCACGCGAATCATTTTTGTATTATTATCGAAAAAATAGTCTGGAAGCAGTTCGTAAAGGCGATTGGAAGCTGGTATTTGCGCATCCGGGCCGGACATACGTCGGATTCAAACCGGGCGTTGACGGATTTCCAGGTGGAACCAATGAAAACTTTCCGCACGAAGAGGGTTTGTACGATTTACGCCGCGATCCGGGAGAGCGATTCGATGTAAAAGAATATTATCCGGAAGTAGTTGCCGATTTAAAGCGACTGGCTGATGAAGTACGCGAAGATTTGGGTGACGATATTCAGAAAGTGGAAGGAAAAAATCGTCGGGAGCCCGGACGCGTACTTACAAAATAGATAACCAACTAAACCAAAAATAATGAATAAAACAAATGTACTGACTGTGCTGGGACTTTGCTCAGCTGGGGTTTTACCAGGCTTTGGTGGACCGGTTCAGAAGCAAGCCCGTCCGAACATTGTCTTTATTATGAGTGACGACCATGCTTATCAGGCCATCAGTGCCTATGGTTGTGGTCTAAACGAAACACCTAATATCGACCGTATTGCCCGGCAGGGTGCCATTTTCAACCGGGGATTTGTGACCAATTCAATTTGTGCTCCCAGCAGGGCGGTTATGCTCACCGGGAAGTTTAGTCACCTGAATGGTAAAGTCGATAACCGGGGAGGATTTAACTGGGATCAGCAGAACTTTGCCAAAATACTTCAGCAAAATGGTTACCAAACCGCCATGATTGGTAAGATTCACCTCGATGGATCGCCCCAGGGATTTGATTACTGGAATGTTTTACCCGGTCAAGGTCAATATTACAATCCTGACTTTATTGAAAACGGTGTGAAGAAAAGATTTCCGGGGTATGTAACAACTTTGACAACTGAGTTTGCTCTGAACTGGCTCGAAAAAGGACGGGATAAGTCGAAGCCATTTTGTTTGCTTTATCATCAGAAGGCCCCGCACCGAAACTGGCTTCCGGAGGAAAAATACCTGGATTTGTATGAAGATCGTGAGTTTCCTTTTCCTGAAACATTCTTTGATGATTACGATGGAAGGGGAACCGCAGCCCATAAGCAGGAAATGGGTGTTGTTCCGATTATGACCTGGGGACACGACATGAAATTTGAGAACGATCCATACACCGGAGAGCCAACCAATTTTACGGGTGACATAAAAAGAATGGACGATCATCAGCGTGAAATGTGGCGAAAAGCATACAATCCGCGAAACGAATTATTTATCCGAAATAAACCGGAAGGAAGGGAACTGGCAAAATGGAAATATCAACGATACCTGCGCGATTACCTGAAATGTATCAAATCGGTAGATGACGGAGTTGGACAAATGCTGGATTACCTTGATCAGAACGGTCTGGCTGAAAACACCATTGTAATTTACACTTCTGATCAGGGATTTTACCTTGGCGAACACGGCTGGTTCGACAAACGGTTTATGTACGAAGAATCCTTCCGGACACCCATTCTTATGCGCTATCCGAAAGAAATTAAAGCCGGAACAGTGGTTAATCAGTTGGTTCAGAACCTTGATTTTGCGCCCACTTTTCTGGATTATGCCGGGGTGAAAGCGCCCTCTGAATTTCAGGGTTTGTCGTTCAGGAAGGTAGTAAAGGGTGAGAAAGGGAAGTGGCGCGATGCCGTTTATTACCATTATTACGAGTATCCTGCAGAGCATATGGTCAAGCGTCATTACGGAGTTCGTACCGAAAGGTATAAACTCATTCATTTCTACTACGATGTGGATGAATGGGAAATGTACGATCTGGAAAAAGACCCGCATGAAATGAAGAGTATTTACAATGATCCGGCTTATGCTGGCGTCCAAAAGGATTTGCACAAACGCCTGACCCAACTCCGCACCCAATATGGCGATTCGGATGAATTGGATCAGAAGTTTATCGATCAGGCGACCCGAAAGAATTAAACCTGAATATTGATCATTTAGGCTGAAATAATAACTCCCGATATTCATACTGAGTTGAACGGAAATAACAGGCTGTTTGGGCATTTTGTTGAAACAGCCTATTATTTTGCTTTAGTCGTTCAGAGCGACTGAAGTATTCCCGAATGGGTTCCCTTACGCAACCAAAATTCAGCATCAGGCGTCCTTATAAATAATTAGAAAAATAAGGATATGAAAAAAAAATGCTTTTGGGGCATAGTGTTTCATTGTGTATTGATAAACTTTTCTGTAGCTCAGGTACCGGGCAGTCAATTGTTCGATAACACTAAAATTCATGAAATAAAAATTATTTCACTTAAAGAGAACCTGCGCGACACTTTGGAAGCCAACTATGTTATGTCTTTCGGAATGAATCAGATTCAGACTCGCGCTATCCCCTATGCATCGGTAAAACTAATTGTTGATGGAACGAATCTGGATTCATTAGGAATTCGCTACAAAGGATTTAATTCGTGGTGGCACTCCGTGAAGAAGCCCATTAAGATTGACATAAACGAATACAAATCTGAGCAGCAATATGATGGGTTAAAAAAGTTCAATCTGCACAACGGTTCCGGTGATCCATCGTTCATCAGGGAAAATATTAATTATAAAATACTGCGATTACTGGGCATTAAAGCACCACGAACTGCTTATGCAAAAGTATTTATTGACAATACCTATATCGGCTTGTACCGAATTGTAGAACAAGTAGACAATACATTTCTGGATGGCAATTTTGGGAATCATGATGGCAATTTATACAAACAGGAGGGCAAAGGTACGGCGGGGTTTTCTTTGGCCTGGCTAGGTAGTAACAAGGAATCCTATTACGCTTCTATTTCACCTGAAAATCACGAGAATAAAAACGACTGGTCGGACTTTATTCATTTCCTCGATGTTTTGAATAACACACCCGACAATCAATTTCGGGAGGCTATACTGCCCATATTTGATGTCGATGAATATTTACAGATTCTGGCTTTTGATATCGCGGTGAATAATCTCGATTTTTATGGAAATTCAGGACGTAATTACTATTTGTACAGTCACAACGGCAAATTTCACTGGATTCCATGGGACTATAATTTATCGTGGCAGGATGGCGAAACCCCTATAAATATTAATCCATCCGATTACCCGGTGCTTATTAAACGAATTTTACAGGTTCCGGAATTTCGTGACACGTTTTTTCGCAAATACTGTAACGTAAAAAATTACCTTTCCTCTACTTCTGTTAGTAGTTTAATAACTTCTGAAACGTCAATGATCAGTTCACTTCTGGAACATGATCCGTACATGGATTATCCTTTTGAGGCATTTCAGAAGAATGTGGATGAAGCATGGCAGCAGATTTCCGGTCTTAGGCCTTTTGCTGCCAAACGATATGCTGATATTTCAACGTTGCTTGAAAATCAGCATATAAATTGCACGGTCTCAGCAGAAACACCACCTCAGAACCAGAATCTTTTACAGCTATATCCTATACCCGCAACTGATTGGGTGAATATTGGCATATTCCCAAATCAGGAGGTGACTGTTTCCATTATTAATAATGGCGGACAATTGGTAATGAGCGCAACTCTGTTCGAAAAGGGGAAACTGAATATTTCCACATTAGCATCCGGGTGCTATGTTGTTAAAGTCAATGACGGCGGGAAAATTTACTCCAAGTTACTTTTAGTCAATCATTAGGAGAATTTGATTGATATTTGTGATTCCGGATTTAAACAGTTCATTCGTTAAATCTGTTTTCCTTTTGATGTTTCTTATTCCTGCCAAATCTTCACAAAACACAATTCTGTTCAAAATCGAATTAAAGTAGTTCTAATTTATTTTGTTGGGGAAATGAATACAGGCAGGATGTTTTCTTATCTTTAAGCAAACTGAAAGTGCTATGAAACTTCCGAATTTTGTCAAAAAAGATAGTTATCTCGAACCCTTTGCATCAACCATTATCAGGCGTTTGCAAATAGCCAGGGCAAAGGAAAATGAAATTCTGAATGGCCAGAGTCTGGCTGAGTTTGCCCAGGGGCACAAATGGTATGGATTGCACCGAACAACCAAGGAGTGGATACTTCGCGATTGGGCTCCCAATGCTACTGCAATATTCCTGATCGGGGAATTCAATAACTGGCAGGAGCAACCGGATTATGAATTAAACTCTATTGGTTCAGGGAATTGGGAACTTAGCCTTTCACCTGAAAAAATGAATCATGGCCAATTGTTTGCTTTTTCGGTTCACTGGTCAGGAGGTCAGGGCAAGCGTATTCCGGCATGGGCCAACCGGGTTGTTCAGGACGATCACACCAAAATATTTAATGCCCAGGTATGGGCACCCGAAAAAGCTTACCAATGGAAAAAGCCTGCATTTAATCGTAAACCGGAAGCACCATTAATTTATGAAGGTCACATTGGAATGGCCGGAGAGAACGAACGGGTACACACCTATAATGAATTCAGAACCGATATTTTGCCGCGCGTTCAGAAAGCTGGTTATAATACCATACAGCTTATGGCCATTCCCGAACATCCGTACTATGGTAGTTTTGGATATCATGTATCCAGTTTTTTCGCTCCTTCATCGCGTTTTGGCACTCCTGAAGAATTGAAACAGTTAGTTGATGAAGCACATGGCATGGGCATTTCAGTAATTATTGATTTGGTTCATTCGCATGCTGTAAAAAATGAAAATGAGGGATTGGGCAAATATGATGGCACCCGATGGCAGTTTTTTCACGATGGAGGAAAAGGCGAACATCCGGCCTGGGATTCGTATTGTTTTAATTACGGCAAAACAGAAGTCGTTCATTTTTTGCTCTCCAATATTCGTTACTGGCTCGAAGAATTTAAGTTCGACGGCTTCCGTTTCGACGGGGTGACCAGCATGCTTTATTTTGATCATGGTTTGGGAAAAGCATTTACCTGTTACGATGATTATTTTAATGAAGGACTCGATCAGGAAGCTTTTACCTACTTCATCATGGCCAACCGGCTAATTCATGAAATAAATCCGAATGCACTTTCGATAGCTGAAGAAATGAGTGGATTGCCTGGGTTAGCAACACCCTATAAGGATGGCGGAGTAGGCTTTGATTACCGCATGGCGATGGGAGTTCCCGATTTTTGGATTAAACTGATTAAAGAAGTTTCGGACGAAAAATGGGATGTCGGCTACATTTTTCATGAACTGACATCGAAACGGCTGGACGAAAAAGTGGTCAGTTATGCCGAATCGCACGATCAGGCCCTGGTAGGAGACAAAACAATCATTTTCCGACTGATCGACAAGGAAATGTATTTCAGTATGCGGAAAGATCAACCCAATTTGGCTGTTGAACGTGGTATAGCCCTACATAAAATGATTCGCCTCGCAACTATTTCCTGTGCCGGAGGCGCCTACCTGAACTTTATGGGCAACGAATTTGGTCATCCGGAGTGGATCGATTTTCCGAGGGAGGGGAATAACTGGTCGTATGCACACGCCCGTCGCATGTGGAGTCTGGCCGATAATCAGGATTTGAAATATGGTTGGCTTTCGGATTTCGACCGTGAGATGATTACGCTGGTAAAAAAAGCTAAGCTAATAGAAGTTCCTGAAGTAAACTGGATTTACGATCATAAGGACAATCAGATTCTGGTCTTTTCAAGAGGAAAACACCTTTTCGTTTTCAACTTTAATCCGACACAATCGTTTGCCGATTACGGCATCGCGATATCGCCATCAAAATATAAGATTGTTTTAAATACCGATGAAAACCGTTTTGGTGGCCAAAACCGTATTGATGACAGCCTGGTTTATTCAACCATTCCTGAAAAAGGAAAAGGAAATCAGCATTATTTGCGGTTGTATATGCCTGCCCGGACTGCAATGGTTTTGGAGAAACAAGAATAACGTTTTGATTTTGAAATCCCGCGATTCGGATTTACAGTAGAATTTTCCATGGTCAAATTGCCAAATTGTTATTATGTCATTTTTTACCGAAATAAATATCCCTGAATTTCCCTGGAAGATGGATTATTCAAAAAGCATGATGCTGATGGGATCTTGCTTTACAGAAAACATCGGTCAGAAATTGCTCGATCTGAAATTTAAAGTGGACATGAATCCGTTTGGTATTTTGTATAATCCGGAATCGATTGCCAACAGCCTGAAGATTCTACTTGAAAAGCGAATTTTTACGGAAAAGGATTTATTCAACGATCATGGTTTATGGAATAGCTATTACCATCACAGCCGGTTTTCTGATATTGACCGCGATGCCGCCCTTCAAAAAATTAATGAACGGATTACCGGTTCGTACGAATTCCTGAAAACAGCCGATTTCCTGATCATTACCTTTGGCACTGCCTGGGTCTATGAACTAAAAGAAACCGGAACGATTGTGTCCAACTGTCATAAAGTACCGGCATCAGAATTTAAACGATTTCGGCTTGGAGTATATGAAATTACTGAAACTTACCGCGAATTACTGGAACAAATCTGGAAAATCAATCCCGATTTAAAGGTTATTTTTACAGTTAGCCCCATTCGTCATTGGAAAGATGGCGCCGTTGAAAATCAGCTCAGCAAGGCTACACTTTTGCTGGCCATCGACCAGTTAATCCGTGGATTTGGTGATCAGGTTTGTGCTTATTTTCCATCTTACGAAATCGTGATGGACGAACTGCGTGATTACCGCTTTTACGCTGAAGATATGCTGCATTTAAGTCCGGTTGCAACTGATTATATTTTTGATCGCTTCAACAAAGCTATGGTTTCAGCAGAAAGCATTGAAGTATCCGGACAGGTCTCAAAAATTACTAAGGCTATACAGCACCGCCCATTCAATCCGCAATCGGTCGAATACGAAAAATTTCTCCGGTCAAACTTAAACGAAATTTCCAGACTTGAATCCAGATTTTCTTTTCTTGATTTATCGAAAGAAAAAGAACATTTCAATAAGGAATTAACCCAACTTTTATGAAAGTACTCATGTTTGGCTGGGAATTTCCGCCACATATATCAGGCGGATTAGGGACAGCCTGCTACGGATTGACCAAAGCTTTAGCCGGATTCAGTGATATTGAGGTAACATTTGTCGTTCCCAGGAAATTTGGTGATGAAGATCAATCGAATGTTTCCCTGATTGGTGCCGATGAAATACCTTTTATAAAAAAGCAGTTGCATTTTGCTGATACCGATTCAAAAGTCAGCTATTATGAATTGAATTCGGATTTAATCCCATACCTGGGAACCAGCGAGTATTCTGAATTGAAGTCAAAATTATTTTCAGAAGAAAAGCGTTTAATCGAAATCACTCCGGAAGGCAAATTTATTTTCAGTGGTGATTATGGGATCAATCTTTTTCAGGAAATACAGAATTATGCCTTGGTTGCTGAGACTCTTGCCAAGGAATTGGATTTTGATGTCATTCATGTTCACGACTGGATGACCTTTCCGGCAGGAATTGCTGCACAACGAATTTCAGGCAAACCACTGGTCGTGCATGTTCATTCTACTGAATTCGACCGAAGCGGGCAGCATGTAAATCCGGCTATTTGCAACATCGAGAAAGAAGGATTGGAGGCAGCCAGCAAAGTTATTGCTGTAAGTCATTTAACGCGTGATGTTATTGTCCGGAATTACCACACCGAACCATCCAAAGTAGTTACTGTTTATAATGCTGTAGAGCCTATTAATTTCAGTGTTCAGCCAAAACAGAACGAGACGGTTTCCGAAAAAAAGGTTACCTTTTTGGGGCGTATTACTTTTCAGAAAGGACCAGAATATTTTATCGAAGCTGCCTTCCGGGTACTTCAGAAAATGGAAAATGTTCGTTTTGTTATGGCAGGCAAAGGTGACCTTCGCGATGCTATGATCAAACGTGCTGACGAAATGAATATTTCTGGTCAGATTGATTTTCCGGGTTTTATTCCTGACAGTGAAGTTCCGCAATTGTTATTTGAAAGTGATATTTTTGTGATGCCATCGGTTTCTGAACCTTTTGGAATAGTGACACTCGAGGCTATGCAAGCAGGACTTCCGGTAATTATTTCAAAACAAAGCGGCGTGTCTGAAATCCTGAAGAATGCAATAAAGGTTGATTATTGGGATGTGCATGGGATGTCAGTTGCATTGCTCGATTTATTAAACAATCCCACCCGAAAAACGTTTCTAGGTAATCTGGGGAGAAAAGAATCAGCAAAATTCCTTTGGAAGAATTCGGCAGCTCAGATTCGACAAATTTACATAAGCTTAACAGAAAATTTGCCCTCAGAATAAATTACCCATTGGAGATGCCTAACATATAGTTGCTGAAGATTTAACGTCCTTTTTACATTAAGTATTTCGGTATAAGTGTTTTTTTGACTTCTTTTGTCCCTTTAAATGTGGTGAAGATTTAGATAAACAGATAGATAGAAAATGATGGGGAAAGGTGTTAGATATATAAAACAATCAATCGTGGAACAACCAGTCTGGAAAAAATTATTTGTAGAGTCGAATATCCCTGAGAAATTGACTCCGCTCAAAGAGCTAAGCCGTAATTTGTGGTGGGTTTGGAATACCGAAGCACGCGACCTGTTTCATGCCATTGATGCTGAAATTTGGGAAGAGTGTGAGCATAATCCAATTCTTCTGCTTGAGGAAGTTAATTATCAGCGCTTTCTGGAATTGGAGAATGATGATGAATTTCTTCTGAAAATGAATCAGGTTTCATCGTCCCTGCATAAATATCTGGCCAAGCGGGAAGTGCTGAGTGGACCGTCCATCGCCTATTTCAGCATGGAATATGGCTTGCACGACAGTCTGAAGATTTTTTCGGGAGGTTTGGGCATTCTGGCAGGTGATTACCTGAAAGAAGCCAGCGACTCCAAAGTAAATCTGGTAGCTGTTGGTTTGTTATACCGTTACGGTTATTTCCGTCAGAATATTTCTATAAACGGGGAACAACTTTCAAACTACGATGCCCAGCAATTTTCAAAAATTCCTGTATTGCCTGCATATGACAAAGATGGTAATTGGATTAACGTAGAGGTGGAATATCCAAGTCGTACTTTAACAGCCCGTTTGTGGCAGGTAAGCGTAGGTTCCATAAAATTATATCTTCTTGATACTGATTTTGAAGCCAACTCCGACGAAGACCGGTTTGTGACCCATCATCTGTACGGAGGCGATAACGAAAACCGCCTGAAACAGGAAATGCTACTTGGTCTTGGAGGTATACGTGCTCTAAAAAAGATGGGCATTGAAATGGATATTTACCATTGCAACGAAGGTCATGCAGCGATGATTGGTCTGGAAAGAATGGTCGGTCTTGTTTCTGAAAAAGGCCTTTTATATGCCGAGGCCAAAGAAGTTATACGTGCATCAACCCTGTTCACCACCCATACACCCGTTCCTGCCGGACATGATTCCTTTCATCAGGATATGTTTAAACATTACATGCAGAAATATCCTGAAAAGGTTGGAATTACCTGGGATGAATTTTTAGGACTGGGAAAGGCTGAAGTTTACGAAGATCATTTTAATATGAGCTATCTGGCCTGCAACCTTTCACAAGGTATTAACGGGGTAAGTATGCTGCATGGGGAAGTTTCGAAAGATGTTCTCAGTCCGTTATACAAAGGATTTCTTCCTGAGGAGCTTGCAGTTGGTTATGTAACCAATGGCGTGCATTATGCTACCTGGGCTGCCAAGGAATGGAAAGAACTGCACCGGAAATACTTCGGTGATGGATTTCCCGAGGACCAGCTTGATTTTGATTCATGGGAAAGAATCTACAAAGTATCCGATGAGGAAATCTGGAATCTGAAACAAACCATGCGGTTAAAAACCATTGGATATATCAAGCAGCGATTTACAAACACCTTTATTAAGCGGCACGAAAATCCGAAATTAATTTCCGAAGTGTTAGGAAAGCTAAATCCTTATGCTTTGACCATTGGTTTTGCTCGTCGTTTTGCTACCTATAAAAGAGCACACCTCCTGTTCCGCAACCTCGACCGTTTATCGAAACTGGTGAATGATCCGGCACGGCCAGTACAGTTTATTTTCGCCGGAAAGGCACATCCTGCCGATAAAGCCGGTCAGGATCTGATCAAATATATCGTTGAAATTTCAAAACGTCCGGAATTTGCCGGAAAAATACTGTTCGTTCAGAACTATGATATGAACCTGGCCAAAATGATGCTTCAGGGTGTTGATATCTGGATGAACACTCCGACCCGTCCGTTGGAAGCCTCTGGTACCAGCGGCGAAAAAGGAGTTATGAACGGAACAATACATTTTTCAGTACTTGATGGCTGGTGGGTTGAAGGTTATAAAAAAGATGCAGGATGGGCGTTATCTCAGGAAAATTCGTATGATGTAAATGATCTTCAGGACGAACTGGATGCCGAAACCATTTATAATATTTTTGAAGACGAAATCTTACCCGCCTTTTATACCCGTAACCGTGAAGGTATTCCGGAAAAATGGGTTTCATACATCAAAAATACGTTTGCCCAGGTTTCTCCGAATTTCACCACTGCCAGGATGATCCGCGATTACCAGGATCGTTTTTACAAACCACAGGCTGAACGAAGCGCTCGTCTGATTGCTACAGACTATAAACTTGCCAAAGAAATTGCTCAATGGAAATTTGATGTTTCCTCGGTTTGGGATCAGATTGAGGTAAAAGATGTTCAGATAACCGATGGAATTACCAATGTGCTGCAAATTGGCGAAGAGTATCCTGCATTGGTTACCGTTGATTTAAAAGGATTAAAACCTGAAGATGTTGGCGTTGAAATGGTAATTACTGAAAATGGCAAAGACACTGCACCGGAACTGGTGGAATGTTTACAGTTTGAAGTAGAAAACATTAAGGGTTCGTTAATCACCTATAAACTGAACCTGCATTTGATGAATGCCGGGGCATTTGGCTATGCCATCCGCATGTATCCAAAAAACAAAGAATTGCCCCACCGTCAGGATTTCCAATGTATAAAATGGATTTAATTGAGTTGGGAGTTATGAATTTTAAGATAATAGTTAATTCTAAAATAACAGATAAAAAGGTAGCCAAAAGCTGCCTTTTTTGATTTTTATGATACTGACGTGGTGACTTTTGGTTCACCCTGTCAGTAAAAAAGCCCACGAGGAGCTGCATTCAGCTTTGTCCAGGGCATTGGCTTCCGGCTCGTTCAGAAATTGACAAGCAAAGGTCGTATTAAAAGTTGCTGACCAAGCTGTAATAATCGCAATTGATTTTTTTTTAACTTTGTACAAACAGAAAATCATGAACACTTCAACGATAAGGAAAAAGCTGTACGAGTATATCAAGGTTGCAGACGATAAAAAAGTGAAGGCCATTTACACCATTATTGAAAGTGATATTAATGAAATGAATCATTGGTGGAATGACGGGCGTTTTATAGCTGAACTGGATAAACGTTCATCTGATTTGAAAAGTGGGAAAGACAAGGGAGTTGACTGGGTAGAATTAAAAAAAGAATTGATCCAATAAATTCCCAATGTCCTGTAAAACAACATTTTCATCTGCGGCCGCAAAAGAAATCAGAGATTCTTATGCCTGGTATGAGGATCATTCAAACGGTTTAGGCAATCGTTTCGTTAGTTCAATCGATTTGATACTTGAATTGATAGAGCAAAATCCAGTCGGATTTCCAAATAAAAGAGGCTCCTACCGGGAAGCAACCCTGAAAAAATTTCCTTACCAGATCATTTACGAATATATTGATGAGAAGCAAACTGTCTATGTTTTGCATATCTTTCACACAAAACGCCACCCAAGAATAAAACACAAACGTAAATAAAATCTTCTGTTTACTGAAAGTGTAACTCGCTATCACCTCCATGTCAGTAGCAAATTTCTATTGAGCGAAAAAAAAGACTATAGCCCGCCATTCAGCTTGTCAGGTGGGGAACTCACGACCCCGACTTGGCATCCCGAGTACTCGCGACTCCAACTGAGCTATACTCGCAATAATTGATTTGAACCTGATTTTTTTAAAGTTCCCGGAGCGGGATTTGAGCTGATTTGTTGAGGGTGATGTGATTTTTAATCAAATTTTTTTTTCGGCATATTAGTCAAAAATAGTTGGTAAAAATCGCTAAAATGCTTGTCAATATTGACCATACAGAAAGTTTGATGAACTTGGTTTCATCAAACTTTTTATGTTTATGAAAAAATCAAAAAAAACGCTGTTGGGCCTGTGTTTATAGTGATGTTATTCGTTGGGGAAAACAGAACAATAAGCAGCGGTATAAGTGTAAAAGATGTGGTATTTTTCTGACAGAAAATCGACCGGAACAGCGTATTCAAAACAGGTTTGTTTGGTTCCGAAAATGGATATTGGAACGTCAGACCTATCAAATTTTAAGTAGGGAAAGCAGTTTTTCTCAAGCCACGCTCCAACGGACATTTTACCACTTTTTGGAACAATCCCCGAAGCTCAAAATAATCAAGCGAGAGCGGGTTCATTTACGGATAGATGCCACTTATTTTGCGCAGTTTTGCCTGGTCTGTTACCAGGACGACTTTGATGGGTACACCCACTTACTCCGCTTTACGGATGGGGAACACTATGAGGAAATTAAGGAAGATCTGGCCAACTTACTCAAACTTGGGATCCAAATCGAAAGCATTACCACCGACGGTCATAAAAGCATTTTAAAAGCGATCAAAAAGTCAGTTCCGGAAGCGATTGTTCAACGCTGCCTGGTTCATATCCAGCGCATGTGCCTGTTGTGGCTAACTCAGTATCCCAAACATCAGGCAGGGCAGGAACTGCGCAGGCTGGTGCTGCTTATCCTTAAGATTAAAACAGAAAACGACCGGATTTACTGGACAAGAGCTTTTCTTCAATGGCATGAATTCAACAAAGAATATTTGAATGAAAAAACCTACAATACAGAAACCGGAAGGTACTGGTACACCCATAAACTACTTCGACGTTCTTACATAACTATCAAACGGGCTTTGCCCAACATGTTTCATTACCTGTCAAACCCTGACATCCCTAAGACCACAAATGGAATAGAAGGATACTTCAGTCACCTGAAAAACCACCTGGATATCCATCGTGGATTAACTGTAAAACATCGAATCAACTTCATCAAGTGGTACATTTATTTTGCTAACGCAAAATGAGTTTTTTTAGCTATCAAGCATACCAGTAATAACTAGAAAAGGGTAGCCTAAACGACTACCCTGATATTACTGTTTATGCATTAATCTTATTGCTGACAGGTTGGTCTCCACCAGAGCCTGATTCCCCTTCAGATTAACAGCGTGGAGTTTACAAATTATTTCCCTAAAAATCACCAACTATTTTTGACCACATTACCTTTTTTTCGAGTTAAAAACTTCCGCACCAAAACGAAAGAAGCACCTCGAGATTTCGAAGTGCTTCCTAAAAATGAGCGAGAAACGAGACTCGAACTCGCGACCCCGACCTTGGCAAGGTCGTGCTCTACCAACTGAGCTATTCTCGCAATAATTGATTTGAACCTGATTTTTTAAAAGTACCCGGAGCGGGACTTGAACCCGCACAGCCAATGGCCACAGGATTTTAAGTCCTGCGTGTCTACCGATTCCACCATCCGGGCCTCCTTAAAAAGAGCGAGAAACGAGACTCGAACTCGCGACCCCGACCTTGGCAAGGTCGTGCTCTACCAACTGAGCTATTCTCGCAAAATTTATGATTCAGATCTGACTCCGAAACATTGATGCCTTTTCATTACAATAGTGCAATCTGGTGGTAATTGTACTATTTCTTTGGTTTGAACGTACTGTTTAGTGCCTTTGAAAACAGCGATGCAAATATAGTCCTATTTTTACTTTCTCCAAAAAAAGAGAAAAACTTTAGCCTGTTTCGAACGCTTATTTTTTAAATGGACGGTCCAATCCGGTGATCTTCTTAATATCATTTAGTTTATTAAGGGCTTCGAGCGGGGTCAGCTGATTGATGTCCAGATTCTTGATCTCATCACGGATTTGTTTCAATACCGGATCGTCGAGCTGAAAAATACTCATCTGAAAGCCTTCCCTTTTCTCTGCCATTCCTTCCAATGGCTTCGAAAGGTCATCTTTTCGGTGAGTATCTTCGAGTTGAAGCAGAATTTCATCGGCACGGCGAACTACCGAAGGCGGCATTCCAGCCATTCGGGCCACATGAATTCCAAAACTGTGGTTGCTTCCACCAGGAACGAGCTTCCGGAGAAAGATCACTTTATTGCCCACCTCTTTGACTGAAACATTAAAATTCTTTACCCGACCAAATGATTTTTCCATCTCGTTCAGTTCGTGGTAATGGGTGGCAAACATGGTTTTTGCTTTCGACTTCGAATGTTCGTGAATATATTCCACTATCGACCAGGCAATGGAAATACCGTCATAAGTTGAAGTTCCCCGACCCAGCTCGTCAAGCAAAATCAGGCTTCGGTCCGAAATGTTATTCAAAATGCTGGCGGCTTCATTCATTTCGACCATGAACGTTGATTCGCCCAGTGAAATATTGTCGGACGCTCCTACCCTCGTGAATATTTTATCGACAAAACCAATCCGGGCAGCTTCGGCCGGAACAAAACTACCAATTTGTGCCATCAGCACGATCAAAGCTGTTTGTCGCAATAAAGCTGACTTTCCTGCCATATTGGGGCCGGTAATAATGATGACTTGTTGATCGTCCTGATTCAGCACCACATCGTTCGATATATATGATTCGCCCAATGGCAACTGATGTTCGATTACCGGATGACGACCACCTTTGATAATGATGTCTTTAGAGTCGTTTATTTCAGGACGGAAATATTTGTACTCAATGGCAGTTGATGCAAAAGAAAGTAAACAATCAAGTTGTCCGACGATGGCGGCATTCAATTGTATCGCCTGAATGTATTCAGCCAAAGCAACCACCAATTCATTAAATAACCGAACCTCAATGGCCAGTATTTTTTCTTCGGCTCCCAGTATTTTCGATTCGTATTCCTTAAGTTCTTCGGTAATGTAGCGTTCTGCGCCGACCAGAGTCTGCTTACGAATCCATTCCTGCGGAACCTTATCTTTATGCGTATTACGGACTTCAATATAATAACCAAACACATTGTTGAAGGAGATCTTCAGACTTGAGATACCCGTTCGTTCAGCTTCACGCTCCTGCAGCTTGGCGAGGTAATCTTTTCCTGAAAAGGCAAGTTCCCTCAGTTCGTCAAGTTCGGGTGAAACTCCTGAAGCAATCACATGTCCTTTATTAACTAATGTTGGCGGATCAGAATGAATTTCTTTTTCGATTCTTGTTCGGATTGATTCGCAAGGATTGAGCTGCTCGGCAAACCGTTTTAGATTTGGACTGTCAGTTTGACTGCAGATTTCTTTGATGGGTGCAATCGCCTGAAGTGCATGTTTCAACTGCATCACTTCGCGCGGATTGATGCGGACAACGGCAACCTTGGAAATAATACGTTCCAGATCGCCCACCTGACGAATATGTTCTTCCAGATTTTCTTTCAGACTTTCATCCTTTACCAGATATTCCACCACATTTTGCCGGTTGTTGATAGCCGCAATTTCCTTAAGTGGCAAAGCAATCCAGCGTTTCAGCAAACGGGCGCCCATTGGCGAAATGGTTTTGTCGATCACCTGAACCAAAGTTTTAGCTCCTTCGTTAATCGAATTAAACAATTCGAGGTTACGAATAGTGAAGCGATCCAGCCAAACGTATTTATCTTCTTCGATGCGCGAAAGATTGACAATATGCTTGGTTTGGTGATGCTGTGTTAAATCGAGATAATGCAAAATTGCTCCTGAAGCAATAATCCCGTAATTCAGTTCGTGAACGCCAAAACCTTTCAGTGATTTGGTTTCGAAATGCCGCATCAAGCGGTCATTGGCTGCATCCTCGGTATAAACCCAGTCGTCCTGCGAGAAAGTGTAGTATTTACCTCCGAACAAGGCAGTAAAATCGGCTCCTTTCCCTTTCTGAAACAAAACTTCTTTGGGTTGAAATGAACTGAGCAGTTTATCGATGTATTCAAATGAGCCTTCAGCCGTTAAAAATTCACCGGTTGAAATATCCAGAAAAGCAATGCCTGCCATTTTTTTATCGAAATGTACCGAAGCCAAAAAGTTATTTTCGCGATGTTCCAGAATGTTGTCGTTGTAGGAAACTCCCGGAGTCACCAGTTCTGTAATGCCACGTTTGACAATATTTTTGGTCAGTTTCGGATCTTCGAGCTGTTCGCAAATAGCCACGCGTGCTCCGGAACGAACCAACTTTGGCAAATAAGTATCGAGCGCATGATAGGGAAAACCAGCCAGTTCAACGTAACTGGCAGAACCGTTGGCACGGCGGGTGAGTGTAATCCCAAGTATTCCTGAAGCGCGAATGGCATCTTCGCCAAAAGTTTCATAAAAATCGCCCACCCTGAACAACAAAACAGCATCAGGATGTTTTGCCTTAACGGCATAATACTGCTTCATCAAAGGGGTTTCAACGTATTTCGGAGTCGTAGTCAATGATCTGAATTTTTAAGGTTGAACAAAGATACATTTTAAAGAAATGGATAAAAAACCGGAATTAAAAGCTCAGAAGATTTTTTGAATAAAGTAAAGAGGCCATCCCGATTCCGGGACAGCCTCCTTCAATTTTTTCAGAAAAGCTTAAATATTCGCTTCCTTCAATATTACATCATGTGCTCCGCCTTCAATAATACTGGTTGAAGAAACCATAGTAATTTTTGCATTTTTTTCCAGTTCAGGAATACTTAATGCTCCGCAGCTACACATGGTTGAAATTATTTTACCCAGCGTTATGTCCAGATTGTCTTTTAATTTCCCGGCATACGGAACATAGCTGTCAACACCTTCTTCGAACTTCAACGCTTCGTTGCCTCCCATGTCATATCGCTGCCAGTTACGGGCCCGGTTCGAACCTTCGCCCCAATATTCCTTGACATAGTTACTGCCCACTTTCAGCTTTTTGGTAGGACTTTCGTCAAATCGTGCAAAGTACCGTCCCATCATGATGAAATCGGCGCCCATGGCCAACGCCAGAACCATGTGATAATCCTGAACAATACCTCCGTCGGAACATATCGGAACATAAATACCGGTTTTTTCAAAGTATTCATTCCGCGCCTCAGCTACTTCGATGAGCGAAGTGGCCTGACCACGGCCAATTCCTTTTTGCTCCCGGGTGATGCAAATTGATCCGCCACCAATTCCGACTTTCACAAAATCTGCCCCAGCTTCAACCAGGTATAAAAACCCATCTTTGTCAACCACGTTTCCAGCGCCAACTTTAACTTTGCCGTTGTATTTGTTTTTAATGAAAGCAATCGTTTCTGCTTGCCACTCTGAAAAACCATCAGAAGAATCGATACAAAGGACATCCGCACCGGCAGCGACCAACTGCGGAACTCTTTCGGTATAATCGCGGGTATTGATTCCGGCGCCAACCAACAGTTTTTTATTGGCATCGAGCAATTCATTGGGATTTTCTTTGTGTTCATCGTAATCTTTGCGGAACACAAAATATTGCAGATTTTGAAATTTATCTATAATTGGAAGCGTGTTGAGTTTGTTATCCCAAATTACATCGTTGGCGTCGGTAAGTGAAATTCCAAGTTCACCGGTAACCAGCTTTGCGAATGGAGTCATAAATTCGCTGATTTTTAAATCCAGACTATCTTTTGACTCGCGATAATCGCGACTAGTTACAATTCCAAGAAGTTTGCCATTTGATGTTCCGTCGGCTGTAATGCCAATGGTTGAATGCCCTGTCCTTGCTTTCAAAGCCAAAACATCCTTCAATGTATTTTCAGGCTTAAGATTGGCATCGCTGACCACAAACCCGGCCTTGAACTTCTTCACTTTCCGAACCATCTCTATCTGCGATTCGATGGATTGAGAACCGAAAATGAACGAAAGTCCACCGTTTTTGGCCAATGCAATGGCCATTTTATGATCGGATACCGACTGCATAATAGCAGATACAAAAGGAATGTTTAGTTCCAAATCAGGAGTTGTACCCTTCTGATACTTTACCAGCGGAGTTTTTAATGAAACATTCTCAGGAAAACAAACTTTGGTCGTTAGCCCCGGAATCAATAAATATTCATTAAATGTTCGGGATACATCGTTAAAATATCTGGCCATATATTCGTCTTTTAAAATGAAAAATTGCGCAAATTTAAATAAAATAGTGTTCAGTCGCAGTATTCAGTTTCCCTTCGACTGCTTCGCGCTCAGGGAGCGGTCTCCGGTCTTCCGACTCCAGACTTCCGGGTTTTTCTAATACTCGCCTTTCAGGAATGCAGTACCGCTGAATTGGGCGATTTTAACTCCTGTTTCGTCAGTAATGTCAACGGTATAGCTTGACAATGACTTGCCCGAATTTTCTTCCCTTGCGGTTGCCGTAAGTTTTCCGGATGAAACACCTTTGTAAAAATTGATACTTGCATTGGCTGCGACGGCAATCCTTCCGTGAGAATTTGATGCTGCTGCAAAAGCGAAATCGGCTAAGGTAAATAAGGCTCCACCCTGAATAATATTAACGCCGTTCAAATGATTCTCTGACACAATCATCTCAGCTTTGGCTTCTCCGGTACCAACTGAAATCAACTGAATGCTGTTATGGCTGGCAAAGCGGTCATTTTTCAACATCTGTGTCAGTTTACTCAATCTGTATTCCATCACTGATATTTTTTGTTGTTAAAACATTATAAAAAAAGCGGGTTGATAGCCCGCTTTTTTCCTTTTTATATTCTACTAATAGAATTTTGCTCTTTTATCCTGAATGTCAACCACCTTTTTCAGGGATTCGAAAACCTGAGATCCGGCCCTGTAACTCAGGGATTGTGCCAGCCTGACCTTTTCACCTTTTAGGTCTGCGTCGGCATTATTAACAACCGAAGTGACTTTGACCAAATATATTCCGGCATTGCCTTCAATCGGTGCAGAAAGTTTACCCTCGGCAAGACTACAAACCGTTCCGATCACTGCTGGTTCAAAACCGGCAGATGGAATTGAGAAAGTAGTGAAATTTACCGCAGGGGCATCTTTTACTTCAGTTGAAAGCTTGGAAGCAACGCTGGCAAGATCTGTTTGACCAGAAGCTGCACTTTTAACTTTTTCAGCAAGCATCTGTGCTTTTTTCTCTTTACGAACAGCCAGATCAACACGTATTTTAGCTTCTTCAAACGATGATGGTCCTTCCTCCGTGGCTTCAGTCATGGCGCCAATTACAAACTTGTTTCCAAATTCAAAGATTGGTGATCCTTCGTTGTTCACCAGAATTTTACCCTTTTCTGCACTGAAAGCTGCACGTACCAATGAGCGTGAATATTCCAATCCAGCAACTTCCCGATCGTTTTCTTTCAGGGTGGCAATTTTTTTATCGAGTTTTTGGTCGAGTACAGCTTTATTAAATTCTTCGAAAGATTGGTTCTCGCTTGCAAACTTGCTGGTTTCAGAATAAGCTTTCTGGTAAGTTTCTGTACTTGCTACTACTTTTCTGGAAAGTGTGGCAATACGTACCTGATTGGTTTCCTTGCCTTTTTTTGTTGTTTTAATCAGGTGAAATCCGAATTGGGTACCTGCAATATAAAGTTTGTTTATCTCGCCAGAGAAAGCGGCTTCCTCAAATTCAGGAACCATTTGTTTGCGTTTAAACCAGCCTAAATCACCACCTTTAATTTTCGAACCTCCGTCTTCAGAATATTTCATAGCTGCTTCAGCAAAACTTCCGCCTAATTCGATATTTCTTTTTAAACTGTCAATCAAAGCCCTTGCTTTTTCAACACTTCCAACTGTTTGTGGATTGATCAGGATATGACTTGCCTGAACAGAATCGGGCAACATTTTAAACTGATCAATTTTTACGAGCTTGTATTCATTATTTTCAAAGTAGGGTCCGTATAAATCACCGGGCTGAGCGGCGAAAGCCCATTCAGCAATATTAGCAGGCAATTCTTCCTTCTTTAAAAAACCCGGATTAAAACGGGTATCAGAATTAACATTCACATACTGTGCATTATCTGTTGCTGCAGCAAACTCTTCTTTACTGTCGGTTACCCATTTTTGAGTGGCTGCATTATCAGCTGCTGAAGGAAGCACCTCGAAAGTTATGTATTCAATTTTTCTGGTTTTATCCTGTTTGTAAAGGTCTTTATGCTGGTTGTAGTATTCTTTCAAATCACTGTCGGAAACAGTTACCGCAGCATCAGAAATGGTAGAATAATTAAGTAACAGATACTGGAATGAAGCATTTCTGTTTTTTGCTTCGAGACTTTTTTTCGCTTCTGAAGAAGTGACATACAAACCTTTTGAAACCAAACTGTTGTATTTCGAACGGATCTTATCCTGTTGTATCTGGTTTTCGATATACAGCCAATATGATTTTTGCTGAGGGGTTGCATTGGTTTCCAAAGATTTCAGGAATTGAATGATCGTTGATTTATCAACTGCGCCTGTCTGAGGATTTTTAAACAGCTGCTGAATGATTGGATGAGGATTGGGCCCCTGAACCAAATCAAAAAGTTCTTCAGCACTAACGGTAATTCCTAGTTTTTCAGATGCCTTGGTTAAAATATTTTCCTGAAGGTAACCTTGCCATACTTGTTCACGAATTTGCTCCCAGGTGTTTTCGTCGATCTGAGTTTGCTGCGAATTCATTTTGTATATTTCAGAAAGCTCTTCAACTTTTCGTTGAAAATCAGGATATTGTACGGATTCACCATCTATTTCTGCAATTTCCATCTGACTGGGCTTCATTAAATTACTGCCTGAATTGAGCATATCGCCCAATATAAAAGCGCCTAAGGCAAGACCGATCACGATCGCAATCATCAAACTCCCGCGATTCCGTATGTTCTGTAAAGTAGCCATTTACTGTTAGTTGTTTTATTATAATTATTCGTTAAAATTTCGCGGTACGAAGATAATAATTTTCAATATTAAACCCCTGAATTCAATTTTTATTTTAGATCGCCTAATATCTTCAGGTGTACCAATTCGATTTTGGTATTGGTTGCCTTTAAAATCCGAAAACGATACAAACCGATAGTAATCACTGTATTTATTTTGGGGATACTTTCGTGGTTAAAAAGGATAAATCCGGCAAGTGTTTCGAAATTATCGTTTTCAGGAAACTCAAGATTGAAGTTCTCATTCAGTTCATCCAATTCCAGCCTTCCCGAAAAGACATATTCATCGGCTCCAACCTTCTTCTGAATTAAATCGATAGTATCATGTTCATCTTCAATTTCGCCAAAAATTTCCTCCAGAATATCCTCACTCGCAACCATCCCTGAAGTTCCTCCAAACTCATCAACAACAATGGCAATGCTAAGCCGTTGCTGTATAAACATGCTCAAGAGTTTGCTGGCCGACATGGTTTCAGGCACAATAAGCACTTGGCGTAAATTGTCTCTAATTGAATCGGGTTTGGTGAAAATGACCGAATGGTGAATATAACCAACAATATTGTCGATGTTGTCATCGTAAAACAAAATGCGCGAATATCCGGTTTCAATAAACTTTTGATGAAGTTCTTCAACCGTCGATTCAATATCAAGAGCCACGATCTCTGTGCGTGGAACCATGATTTCACGTAGTCTGACCTTAGAAAAATCAAGAGCGTTCCGAAAGAGTTTCACCTCACTGTTTATTTCCTGACTTGGTTGAAAAGCAGAATTACTTTCGTGCTCACTGACAAACTGATCGAGGTCGATGCGGCTAAATACCACTTTTTCTTTGATTTGGGCCGACTGTTCATTTAGAACGACTTTCAAAATGAATTTCGAGATCCACATGGAAGTTTTGGTGACCGGATAAAAAATAAAATGGAAAAAGTATAATGGAATGGAGAATATCTTAAGCAGTCCGTTTGGGTTGATCCGAAACAGTATTTTTGGTAAAATTTCAGCCGTAATCAATATGACCAGTGCAGCAATAATTGTTTGAATTGATAGAATAACTGTATCTGAGAGTTGATAAATGGCCAGGTATGGCTCCAGATACCTGGCAATCGTAATCCCAAAAATGACCAGGGAAAGAGTGCTCCCAATCATCATAGTTGCAACAAACTGTGCCGGGTTTTGGGTACAGAGCGAAATTAAACCTGAAAAGAAATGATTCTGTTTTTTATCTAGTTCAAGTCTAAGCTTACTGGCAGATTGAAAAGCAATTACCATTCCAGAGAAAAAAACAGAAAACAGAACAGCAATAACAATGATCCAAATCAAATTCATATCATGATCCTTTATTCATCTACATTCACATACATATCACCTTTTAGGTTTTTGATGTGATATTCTGAAAAATCCTGATTGGACTCAAATCCTATACCCGTATAAGTCTGATCCTTTTGTATGATTTTAACGAACCTGTCAGAGAAAATCTTCTGCTTCTGCGTGTCCCAAACCAGGTATTCGGTTTTCAGGGTATCTCCCTTATAATTAACAGCAACTACATTGTTTTTAGCTTCCCAGCGGTCATCGGCATCGTAGTTCTTTGCATACTGACAGGTCAGGCTTGAAACAATATTCATGCTGGCGTCAAATTTTTCAATTTTCACCCCTTTGGGAAATTCAATGTAGGGGTCCCGTTCATTTTTATGCCTGATTAATTCTGGTGTCTGAAGTTTAAAACGTATTACTGATGAATCTGACATCAGCATTTCAAATCCTTCAGCAGTAAGTGAAGGGGGATCCTGGGTAACCGGATTAATTTTGATTTTGGCCGTCTCCCTTCCACATGAAAAGGATAACGCTGAAAAGAGAGCAGTTAATAACAGAGAGTTTTTGGGGCTCAAAAACAATTTCCGATAATTACTAGTAGCAACACTTACCAGAAACGAAACGTCGAGCACAAAATGAACGGATTTTAAAACTGAAAACTTCATTTTTGTTTCTGTTAAGTTTGGTCTTCCTAATCGAATTTTCGCTGGACGAACCAGTAGTCGTATAAATTGAGATACAGACTCAACTTCGCATAATTATTTTTGATAAGGTTGTCTTTTGTAGTCCCTTTTTTTCCAAATTCAACAGCAAAGTTAGCAGTTGATTTCGATTTTGGGAACGGGATTCCAACGCCAAAACTAACTCCAATCTCCTTGATCTGTTTATCGTTTATTTTCAGGTAAGAATTTTCCTGGTGAATACCTGCACGATATCTAACTCTCTTAAAATAACTGCGGATTGAAAAAGCTTCAGGAATATATTCGAATCCGGCTGATATCCTGCTCTGATCTGTTATTAGCTCATTTGATTGGCCTAAAAAAGTGGCCTTGCTCCAGGCAGCATAATAATAGTCGGCATTGATTTCAAGCTTATTTAGTTTATTGTATGACAAACCTACACCAAAAGATGAAGGAAGTTTAATGAAATTTTTGCCCTCCGGCACCAATTCGAGCGTATCCGTGAGGGTGCTGGTGCCAATTGTAATTGCTTTGAATGTAAACAATCGGTGTAATACGGTAATATCAGTTTGCCTTTCGAAAGTAACACCGAAGGTCAGGAACTCATCTTTTTTAAGCTTATAGTCGTATTGAAGGCCATAAGTCAGTGAAAAATCGCGAAGGCGGGTTCCCTCAGTTTTTGAAATATAGAAAAGTTGTGCATTATTAAAACCAATATCAGTATTCTGGCTCAACCGGCCAAACAGGTAATTAAGGTTTGCTCCCACCGATAAGCCTTTAAAGGGAGTTACTGATGCGCCGAAAAAAGCTTTGGAAGTGCTCCCTTCACCTTTATAACTATGGTAAACATTTTCTGTACCGGATAATTCTTCGGTGTATGCCACTTCATATCCCATATCAGAATAAGGCTGAATTCCCATACCGGCCCCAAACCATTTGGTTACCGGCCAACTCATCGAAAAATATCTGAAATTAACATCCTTTGCACCCATCGTCCCAGTTTCACTTTTGTATCTGGAGAAAGTTCCATCAACTCCGAAATCAAAAATAAATGAAAGACTGTCATTGGCTGTGTAAGAAGCGGGATTGGCAGAGTTTATCTGAACCGCATGACGGCTACCCAGTGATGCTCCACCCATGGCAGCAGTACGACCATATCCGTAATGATGTAAATCACCAATTCCATATCTTGAAAAAGGAGAAGTTGTGTTATTGTTTTGCGCAAAGCCAGATAATCCACAGATAATCAAAACCATCACGACGATTAAAGCATTATTTCTTTTTAGCATTGTGTTCCAGTATCCTGTTTAAACCTATCAGGGTTAAGTTAAAGTGTACAAAGATGGAATAATTTAACTTTTTATCAAAAAAATTAGAATCTCCCCCCGTCATAATGATTTGTAAATTTTGATAATTTCTGTTAAATATCTCGATGGTTTGACCTATTTCATAGATCATTCCGTTTTGAACTCCCGCCCGAATGGCTTCAGCAGTGTTTTTCCCAATGAAATCAAATTCATCAGAAGCACCAATTAATGGGAGTTTTCCTGTAAAATGATTCAAGGCTTTAAACCGCATTTCGAGTCCGGGTGAAATATTCCCGCCAATAAACTGATTCTTTTCAGAAACTAAATCATAGGTAATGGCAGTGCCGGCATCAATAACCAATAAATTCTGATCAGGGAACAGTTCGTTTGCCCCAACAGCCGCTGCCAGCCTGTCCTTTCCCAAAGTGTCCGGGGTTTCGTATAAATTTTCAATCGGAAGTTCTGTTTTGTGATCAAGTTCCAAAAAAAACTCAAATTGTTCGGTTAAAAAACCGATCAAATCTTCGTTACCGGGTTTTACACTCGAAAGAATAGCTTTGGTTAATTGGCGATGTTCTTCTTTCAGCATCCTTAAATGCTCGAGTGTCAAATGATCAATGGAAACATTAAACATCAGGTCATACTGATTGAACAAAGCGATTTTTGTACGACTATTACCAATATCGATGACCAGATTTATCAAGGTTAATCTTCTATGCGTTGACTGATATCCAAAGCGCTGACCGAATGGGTAAGTGCTCCTACTGAAATAAAATCGACCCCGGTAGCTGCTACTTCACGCAACCGATCGAGAGTAATATTCCCTGAAGCCTCTATTTTTGCCCTGCCTGCAATCAATTCAATACTTTTACGCATTGTTTCTATATCCATATTGTCGAGCATAATAATGTCTGCCTTTACAGCAATGGCTTCCTGAACCTGGGCAAGCGTAGTGGTTTCAACTTCAATTTTTATTCCGTGAGAAATATTACTGCGGACTGCCAATACAGCCGGTGTAATTCCTCCGGCCACCTCAATATGATTATCTTTAATCATTACCATGTCGTGCAATCCATGACGGTGGTTACTGGCTCCCCCCGTCTTTACGGCATACTTATCAAGCCTGTTAAAACCGGGCAATGTTTTCCGGGTATCCAGAATTGTTGTATTGAAATCTTTCACTGCATCGGCGTATTTGGCCGCCATCGTAGCAATTCCGGATAAACGCTGCAAGAAGTTAAGTGCAGTTCGTTCGCCGGTCAACAAGGCACGGTATGAACCCTTAAATTCCACCAATACATCTCCATTTTTTACTTTGTCACCCTCTTTGACCAATTCATTCCAAATCAGGTCAGGATCAAGTTTTCTGAAAACCATTTCAGCCACAGGAAGGCCGGCAATTACACCGTCAGCCTTTGCAACCATTTTAGCTTTCCGCCTGATTTCGGCCGGAACAATGCTATTCGTAGTTATATCTCCATCACCTACATCATCCTTTAATGCAATTTCAATGAGTTTGCGTGCTGCTTTTATTGCATGTTTATTCATGTATTTTATTTTCTGATTTCCTGAAATTTATAATGATGATTTTTCTGCTGAATCAGATGAACACATAATTCCGGATTTTCAGTTTGAAAATCTTCCCTGATATGTCCACCACGGCTTTCTGTCCGTATTAATGCTGATTCACAAATCAGAGTACAAATATCAGTAATGTGCTTGATTTTTAAAAGATTGTACTCTTCAATTTTCTCCGGAAGTTGCTTTTTAATCTCATTCAGTTCAGCCAATGCCTCTCTGAGTTTTTCTCCAGACCTTACAATGCCAGCCTTTTTACTCATCAAACCTGCAATTCGATTTTTGGTTTCCAAAAAGAATGTTTCATTTTCCTGGTTCAGAGTAATCGGAATTACATTTTCAGGTTTCATTTTGACCTCTTTTTTTGCTAAAGCTCGTTCTGCAGCTCTTTTCCCAAAAACCAGACATTCAAGTAACGAATTACTGGCAAGCCGATTAGCTCCCATTACACCGGTTGAAGCTACTTCACCACAGGCAAAAAGTCCATCAATGTTTGTTTCTCCGTTTAAATCAGTCTGAATTCCTCCAACCATATAATGTGCCGCAGGAGAAATAGGCAACAGATCGCTGGTAAGGTCAATATCGTATTTTAACAATGTTTGATAGATGGTTGAAAACCGTTTTTTGATCACTTCCGGATTCAGATGTTTCAGGCTGAGATAAACAAAATCTGAATGATTTAATTGAAGCTGATTGTAAATAGCGTGAGCCACCACATCCCGTGGCGCAAGTTCCGCCAACGGATGAATGTGCTGCATAAATCGTTCACCATTCTGATTCAGCAACCAGGCTCCTTCGCCACGAACAGCCTCACTGATCAAAAATGCATCTTCACCCGGAATATATAGGGCCGATGGGTGAAACTGAATAAATTCGATGTCTGCAATTTTTGCTCCGGCATCCCAGGCCAAAGCAATTCCATCGCCGGTAGCTGTATGCGGATTGGTAGTCCGGTCGTAAATGCGTGAAAGACCACCGGTAGCAATAATGGTTGCCTTCGATCTGAAAACAATGTTTTTCCCACTTACAAAATCGAAGGCCTGAACGCCCGTACATACCTGCTTTTCGGTCAGTAAATCGACCACAGTAGTATATTCAAAAGCGAAAATATTTTCCTGTTCCTTAACTTTTTTCAGCATAAAACTTGTAAGTCCCTTGCCCGTTGCATCACCACCGGCATGAAGAATACGGCGATGGCTGTGCCCCCCTTCAAGTCCAAGAACAAATTCACCTTCTTCACGATCGAATTCCATTCCCAAACCAATCAATTCACGAACGCATTTTTGACCTTCACGCACCATTATCTCCACTGAATCGTAGTCGCAAAGTTCACGACCTGCTATAATTGTATCCTGGATATGTGATTCAAAGGAGTCTTCGGGTGCGGTAACGGCGGCAATACCACCCTGTGCATAATACGAATTGCTGATATCGAGTTGCGATTTGGTAATGATGGCAACAGTACCGTTTTTCGATGCATGAAAGGCAGCCGTAAGTCCGGCCAAACCACTTCCTATAATGATGGTGTCAAATACTTTGATATCTATGGGATTAGAATGTGCCATTTACAGAAATTATTTCCTGAGAGGGCGCAAAGGTATAAAATCCGATTGAGCAGAAGATGATATTCAGGAGTTTTTTATTTCGAGCATAAACCCACTACCGTGAATGTTTCGTATTTCAACCGAGGGATCTTCGCTAAACAGCTTGCGGATTTTAGTGAGGTAAACATCCATGCTCCGTGAGGTAAAATAACCATCGTCTCCCCATATCTTTTTAAGTGCAATTTCGCGTGGTAATAATTCATTCAGATTGTCGCACAACATTTTCAGGAGTTCGGCCTCTTTAGGCGATAACTTTTGCTTGATCTCATCACGAATAATAGTTCGAAGTTTATAGTCGAATAAGTAACTTCCAATCTGATAATAATCTGATTCTTTCGTCTGGAAACCAGACTGCCTCTTCAGGATGGCCTTTAGTTTCAGAATAAGGACTTCGGTATCAAAAGGTTTGGTAATGTAATCGTCGGCGCCAATACGGTAACCTTTTAAAACATCTTCGCGCATATTTTTGGCCGTGAGAAACAGGATCGGCACTTCCGCATTTAATTTGCGTATTTCAGTGGCAATGGTGAATCCGTCAACATGAGGCAGCATCACATCCAAAATACAAATGTTAAAATTCGATTTTTTAAATTGGCTGATGGCTTGTTCTCCATCATCGACCCATACCACATCAAAATCGCTGATTTCGAGGTACGACTTAAGGACAGCCCCAAAGCTGAGGTCGTCTTCAACAAGAAATATAGTTGGTTTTGCTGCCATTTCCAGATGATTATTTTGGGTCTGAAATTACTAAATTGATGATATCCTGAATGACTTATTCTTCTTTTTCCTATTCCCTTTTTTCTGTCCCTCTTCTGATTACCAATCCTTTTTCGTCCGAAATGAAGTCAACGCTCTTATCTGCACATTCGCGCGGACGATTTACCTTCTTCACTCTTTTCCCCGGGTTAAAACCCGGGGCTATTCATATTTCGTTCCTAAGGAGCTGTTTTTCCTTTTTCCTAATGACTAATGACATATGCCAACTGTGACTGACCACTGATCACTCTTTTCTCTTTCCTTTTTCCTATTGACTAATGACTATTTCCTATTCGCGAATAAACGGAATAAATACCTCAAACTTGCTTCCTCGGCCAGGTTCACTTTGAACATTTATGCTTCCACGGTTTGCCTCCAGTACTGCTTTTACGTAGCTAAGGCCTAATCCGAAACCTTTTACATTGTGGATATTTCCGCTGGTTTGACGGTAAAAACGTTCGAAAATGCGGCTTTGAACGGCCTTGGTCATTCCTATTCCCTTATCCTCAACTGTAATAACCACACCTTTAGACGTGTTGCCTGTCGAAATTTTAATTTCAGGAACATTCAGCGAATATTTATTGGCATTGTCGAGCAGATTGTAAATCAGGTTGGCAAAATGGCTCGGATCGGTAGTGGCAACCGGATTTACAGCTTTCAGATCGCTGGCAATTGACCCTCCCTTTTTCTCGACCTGAAGCACAATGCTTTGTATCGCATCTTCAATTACATCATGAAGGTTTAGTGCCTCCCACTTAAATTCAAATTCCTTTTTATCGAGACGGGCAATGCTCAGAATATCTTCAACCTGGCGGTTCATCCGAACATTTTCCTTTTTAATCATTTCAACAAAATACCTGATGCGTTCAGGGTTTTCGATAATTTTTTGATTGGTAATTGAGTCAGCAGCTACCGAAATGGTCGCAATTGGTGTCTTAAATTCATGCGTCATGTTGTTAATAAAATCCGATTTCATTTCTGAAATTTTCTTCTGCTTCAGAATAAAATAAATGCTAACCGCGAAAGTAACCAGTACTATAATCGAAAAAAGGAGTGACACAAACAGCAACCAGTTGAGTGTTTTATAAATGAACGACTCTTTTTCAGGAAAATAAACTGAAAGCCGGATATTTTTCTGAAATATGTCATTCGGGAACATATTTACTGCATAACCACTTTTAGTCAGAAGTACTGAATCGGCTTTTTCGGTTTTCGAAGAGATAAGCGAATCTTTAATAATACCGGTTTCAAATGGAATCGGGATGTTCCGGTTTTCGAGTTCCTTCTTTAATACTTCATTCACATGGTCAATCGGAATGTCTTCTTCCCAGGTCGAAATCTCCTGAACAACTTTGTTGGCAATTCTCTTCAGCTTGTGGGTTTTAATTTCAATCCGCTGTTTTAGTCTATTGGAAGAATCGGTCCATTCCTCAAATTGGCCCACAATTGAATCAAATTTATTGATTCCGTGCTCATATACCGAACCAAGGTTTCGGACAACACTATCGGAATTAATAAAAATAACATCTCCGCCCGGATGAACGCTATCGGTTTCTGTGGAAATCTGGTACTGAAAACCATTTTTATCCTTCCCTGCTTTTACAATCATCTCTATTTGCCGTTGCGAAGCATTCCGGTTTTTTTTAGGAATAACCAAACGTTTTGGCATTTTGCCAACAAAACCCGGAGGAGCTGGAGCTGGTGGCGGTGGCGGAATCATGCGCTTAAATTGCATGGAGTCGCCAAACGAAAAATGATTAATCATCCGGAAATCCTGCATGGTTTCGAGCCGGTTTGTCGTGCTGTTCAGTGCTTCATTCACGCTACGATCGAACAATTCATTCTTAACCCGGATGGCATTATTCATCCAGATAAGCTGAATGACAATAATTCCAATGATAGAAATGCCCATTAATGCGATAAGTCCGGTGATTACTTTTTTGTTCATGGCATCAAAGATAATCATTAAATGAGCCGAATACAGGACTTTAACTTTTTGTTAACAGACTTTAACCGGGCTTTAACTCATTGTTCTGAAGCAGTTGCCGTATCTTTGTTTCAGAAATTACACACTAAATTATACAATCATGAAAAACACATTGCTATCATTCGGGTTGGCTGGACTTACAACAGCATTGTTATCGTTTACTTTGGTACAAAAGAGCGACGAAGTTCAGGAACCTAAAAAAACTCGTCACATCAAAATGATGAAAATGGAAAACGGAAAGAAAATGGAACTCGACACCGTTCTTACCAATGATGACGTATTCGTTTGGAACGGTGATACCGTAAATCCGATCAAACACATGAGAAAGGTAAATCCATCGGGATTTGACAAAATGGAAAAATTTGATGTGAAAGTTGATCACAAAGGCGGAAACGAAAAAGTGATGATTATCAAACACAAAGATGGAAAAGGTGGTGAACCTATGATCTGGCATATGGATTCGGATGATGATATGGATATTCTTACTGAAGACAACGATTCAACAGGAAAGCGGATTGTAGTTAGAAAAAGGTTAAGAGATGGAGACGAAAATCAGGTGTTCTATTTCAAAAATGGCGATATGAAGCATTTCCCTCCGATGCCGCCAGTACCACCTGTTCCGCATATGAGAATGATGAAAATGCAACACTCCGGACAAATGATCAACCTAAATGATCCCAATATCATCTCTTTCAAGAAAAAAGAAATGAGTGGTGACCGCGAAAAAATTGAGATTATCCGGAAAAAATCGGAAGCTACTGAAGACATGACCTTTGACTTTAATTTCGATAATCAATTGATGCCTCCTCCACCTCCACCTCCCGCTCCTGAGATGATGAGAGAATTGGAGAATGAGAACCAAAAAATGAAGATTATGGAAAAAGAAATCAAGATAGATGGTAAAAAAGGGAAAGAAATTAAGGTTGAAATAGAGAATAAAGAAAATAAATAAGGCGATATTACGTTAAGAAGGTAGTTCGGAATGATGCCAAATCCGAATCGCACGAAAACAATTAAACAGCAAAACAAGAGAAATGGTCGGGATCTATTCCGGCCATTTTTTATTTATCAAGTTGTAACAGAAAATCTATACAAGAAACCCCTGCCCGAAATTCAAACAAAAAGCCACCGAAGGGGGATTCGATGGCTTAAATACCTTAACAACAATATGCAAGGTGTTAACACATACCGTTGGATGAATGAACTTGCTGTTTAATTCTTTACATGAAAAAAATCGCGTTATGTGTTTCCGAAATCAAACTTAACGAAATGAATTTTGCGAGAAAATAATTTTCCATGAACGACCATTATTGGGTGGTGAACGCATTTGAATAACCTAAAAAACGCAGCAATGAACTATTTTGCATTTTATTTCTCCTGGAAGGGTAAAAAAAGTTTTAAGTGTATTTAGTACAGTTATATTTGCATGTATCTATTAACCGAATACTGAACAGCAAAATGAAACTCAAATTCTCCCTTTTCCTCATGAGCGTGCTGATTACCGGATTAATCCATTTGCAAGCTCAACCAAAAACTTTGGTGTTAAACGCCGGAGCTCCTGTCGCCCCGATACAATCAACCATGTGGGGACTGTTTTTTGAAGATATTAATTTTGCGGCCGATGGCGGTATTTATGCTGAACTGGTAAAAAACAGATCATTCGAGTTTTATAAACCTTTAATGGGCTGGAAAAAATCAGGAGAAGAATATGTCGGTCAATTCCAAATTATCAATAGCCAGAATGAAAACAATCCACGGTTCCTTCGTCTCGAATCACTTCAGGGAAAAGAACTGGCGCTAATTAATGAAGGCTTTCGGGGAATGGGAGTTTTGTCAGGCGAGAACTATTTGTTTTCGGTATTTGCCAGACAAAGTGAAGGCACTTCTGTACTAAAAATTGAATTACTTGATTCCACAGATGTAGTTATCGGTCGTTCAGAAGTGAAAAATTTTTCAGGAAAATGGGGGAAATATGAAGCAAAGTTTGCCAGCTCAGCTACCAATCCAAAAGCAAAACTTCGTGTAACACTATCCGGAAAGGGAGTTCTCGAAATCGACATGATTTCGCTTTTCCCGGAACATACCTGGAAAAACCGCAGAAATGGATTGCGTGCTGATTTGGTGCAAAAATTGGCAGATATTAAACCCGGATTCATTCGCTTCCCGGGAGGTTGTATTGTGGAAGGCCACGAACTCGAAACCCGCTACCAATGGAAAAAAACAGTTGGGAATGTGGAAGACCGACAGGTAAACATCAACCGATGGAATACCGAATTCCCGCATAAAAATGCACCTGACTATTTCCAGTCGTACGGACTTGGATTTTACGAATATTTTTTACTCGCAGAAGATATTGGGGCCCAGCCCCTTCCAATCCTGAATTGTGGAATGGCCTGCCAGTTTAACTCCTGCGAGTTGGTGCCTCTTGATGCACTTGATCCTTACATTCAGGATGTACTCGATTTAATTGAGTTTGCCAACGGTTCAGTTACCACCAAATGGGGAAAACTCCGCTCCGAAATGGGTCATCCGGCACCCTTTAACCTGAAAATGGTTGGAGTAGGAAACGAACAGTGGGGAACTCAATATGTCGACCGACTCAAAATATTTATGAAAGTGCTGAATGAAAAGCATCCTGAAATCATATTTGTAGGTGGGTCAGGCCCATCGCCCGATGGCAAGGATTTCGATTACCTCTGGACACAAATGCGCGAACTGAAAGTCAAAATGGTTGACGAGCATTATTACCGTAGTCCTGAATGGTTTTTAAAAAATGCAAGTCGATATGATTCGTACGACCGAAAAGGACCAAAAGTATTTGCCGGCGAATATGCTGCCCACGATAAAGAGGGCAAGGACGCTGAATCGCGCAACACCTGGAAAAGCGCATTGGCTGAGGCTGCATTAATGACCGGACTCGAACGAAATGCCGATGTGGTTCATATGGCATCATATGCTCCGCTGTTTGGCAATGTAAATGCCTGGCAGTGGCGCCCCGATCTGATTTGGTTCGATAACCTCAGTACAGTGGCAACTCCGAATTATTACGTGCAGAAAATGTTTTCGACCAATGCCGGTACCGAGATTATTTCGGCATTGGTTGACGGGAAACCTCTTTCTGGTCAGGACAGTTTATTTGCAAGCAGCAGCTTTGATTCAAGAACTTCAGAACTGATTGTAAAACTGGTGAATGTTGCTAAAAAGCCTGCTAGTCTGAATTTGTCGATACTTGGTCGAAAGGTAATGTCCAAAGAAATCAGGATACAAGTGTTGACCAATGCTGACTTAAATGCCTTTAATCGTGTTGGAAAATCTGATGTTGTTGCACCATTTGAGAAAAACCAGCAACTTTCGGGTAAAAAAATTGTTGTAAATTTAGACGGTTATTCATTGAGTGTATTACGAATTCCGCTGAAAAAATAAAAATAAATCCAATATCAATGGAAAAGAAAGGGGCTTATCTGGCAAAAGTGGTTCTGTCGGAAAGGTCCCTTTCAAATTTACATCTTTCCTTCTGCTAATTTTTTCATTCCTATTTCTTCTGATTTCCTTTTACTTTTATCATCTTTGGTGTAATTAAATCATAAAGCAAACTTGTAAAACCAAAACCATGACTAAACTCAATGAAGCTTCGCGGCGATTGTTTCTAAAACAAGCAGCAGCCTTATCATCCATGATGGTATTTCCAACCATTCTTACAAAAGCCATGTCAGGTATTGATGCCCCTACTTCCGGATTAGCCGGAGCAAATGAACGGGTAAACCTGGCATGCGTTGGTATCGGAAATCAGGGAGGATCAGATGTTTTTTCCTTATACAATACCGGATTCTGTAACATTGTAGCACTTTGCGATACCGACATGGGCGCTCCACATACCCAAAAGGTGCTCGAAAAATTTCCGGATGTTCCGCGTTTTCAGGATTTCAGGAAAATGTTCGATAAAATGGCGAACCAGATCGATGCTGTTCTGGTTGGAGTTCCCGACCATTCACATTTCCCGATCAGTATGCTGGCCATGTCGCTAGGGAAAGCGGTATATGTTGAAAAACCAATGGGCCGCACATTCAACGAAGTGGAGCTGATGATGAAAGCTGCCGGAAAGTACAAAGTGGTAACCCAAATGGGTAATCAAGGTCATTCTGATGGAAACTATTTTCAGTTTAAAGCATGGACAGAAGCCGGAATTATTAAGGATGTGACCGCGATTACCGCACACATGAATTCTGCCCGTCGCTGGCACGGCTGGGATACCAAGATGACAAAATTCCCCGATGCACAGCCAATTCCTGAAACATTGGACTGGGACACCTGGCATTCGGCGGTTAAAATGCACGACTACAACAAAGACTTTATTAACGGGCAATGGCGTTGCTGGTACGACTTTGGGATGGGTGCCCTTGGCGACTGGGGTGCGCACATCATTGATACGGCTCACCAATTCCTGAATCTCGGATTACCTTATGAAGTTGACCCGGTGAAACTCGATGGGCACAATCCTTTCTTTTTCCCCATGTCGTCAACGCTTTCTTTCAAATTTCCGAAGAGGGGAAATATGCCACCCTGCGAAATTATGTGGTACGACGGAGTAAATAATGTTCCCCAGGTTCCTGAAGGATTTGGGGTTTCTGAACTTGATCCGAATATTCCGCCAACCAGTGTCGGCAAAATACAACCAGCCAAACTGAATCCAGGCAAGGAAATTTATAGCAAAGATCTTATCTTCAAAGGCGGATCACATGGCAGTACCCTGTCAATCATTCCTGCTGAAAAGGCAAAAGAAATGGAATCGAAATTACCTGAAGTGCCAAAGAGTCCGTCGAATCACTATGCCAATTTCCTGAAAGCCTGCAAAGGCGAAGAAAAAACCCGTTCTCCGTTCGAAATTGCAGGCCCGTTGAGTCAGGTTTTCAATCTGGGAGTTTTAGCTCAGCAACTGAACACTAAGATTGTTTTCGATCGTGAAACTAAACAGATTACGAACAACAAAATGGCTAATCAAATGCTGGTTGGGGCACCACCACGCAAAGGCTGGGAAGAGTTTTACAAATTATAACCCAGGATACATTCCTTTTTTGATCTGCCCGGAACATTTTGTTTCGGGCATTTTTCGTTTAAAAAAGGGAAAAACTGAACGCAAACGGGTTAATAAATTTTGCTATTTCTGCTTTAGCAATTCCTGAATAAAAGCAGTGTCGGGTTTGCTGATAAACTGACCCTGATTGATGTACATTTCAAATGAAAAATCGGGTCTGTCGAGCAGGGATCTGACTATATCATCAGGCGAAGTAATGAAATGGCCAGCTCTTTTTTTCGACTGCCAGTCGATATAATCGTAAGCTAAGCAAACCAAATCGGAACAAACGATGCGGTCGGGCGACTGTGAATCGAAATTGAAATCATACTTTTTGCCCATCTGGCTATTCAGGGAGGTTTTGATTTTTTGCTTTTGGTTTTCACTCAGGTTGACAGGTCGCACAATCAGGTAAATTTCGCCATTCGAAAATTCTTCGGTCGAACAAATCCGAACTCCGCTACGTGGAGTTTCAATCATCAAATCGTTTCCCAGATACACGCCAACATGGCCAAAGTATCCGGGAATAAATTTTTCAGTCAGGTGGGTGAGCGATTTCTGTAACACGATATCATATTCCTGCAGATGCGATTGTAGCAACATGGCATTGGTTTTTTTATCAATTTTCCCATGAAACTGACCAGCAAACTGACCAAAGATCTTGCTTAAAAAATAAACTGTTTTATACCTGTAGGAATGCAGATTATCCACACTGTTTGATAAAATAAAGCCGGCAATGGTGTGTGTTGCCTTCTTATCTTTTTCGTTTTCAACTAAATATTGACGATTAGTTTTATCCGACCATAAAAACTGCTGAGTCTGACTTAACGTATTTGTTGGAATTCCATAGGCCAGATCACCACGGTTAATCGTCCTTCTTAAGAATCTGTTTTTCTGGAAAGCTCTTTTGTAATTCAGCGCTGATTCCATCAAAGCTTGTTTGCTTTGATAACGAATTGAATTATCGGGAGATTGCTGCAATAGTCTGTGGTAAATGGTATCTACCTCGTATTGTTCGTGAAGGTTTTTGAATAATGCATTAAAAGTATACATTGAAATGGGACTCTCGCTGGAGACCTTTTCCTTAATTTCATTAGAAAGCTGCAAGGTCTCGCTATTCAGAAATTGCTTTTTAATCGTCAAGGCCTGAATCATTTTACTTGCCGTATCCTTTTCGATAACCGGGCTGTATTCTGAACCTGGTAATTTGCCCCAATAACCGTATTGGTATGTTTTGCATGAACCCATTAAAATCAATCCCAACAGAAGTAGGGTGACTATAAATGGGTTAATTGATCCGGGCAAATATTTCATTGCGCAAAAGTAGGCCTTTATTCAAAAAAAATATCCGCATAAATACGGATATTTTTTGATGGTATTTTTAACCCTTTTTAAATCAAAGGTCAATAATTTACAATTAACAACCTTTTGTGTTGCGTCTATGCTTATTCGAAAATATTATTCAGTAACCCACCACTCGATTCTTTACCCCTGTTTGGTCCAAAAGAACTAAGCTGTGCAACCAGTTTCCGGATAGGCATCGACTGTAACCAAACTTTACCGGTTCCGCGCAGAGTTGCCAGAAACAATCCTTCGCCGCCAAACACCATTGAACGAAGTCCTCCGGCCTGCTGAATGTCAAAGTCGATCGATTCTTCAAATCCGACAACACAACCAGTATCAACGCGAAGCACCTCGTTGTTTAACTGTCGTTCAATAACCGTTCCTCCGGCGTGAATAAATATTTTACCGTCTCCCTGCAGGTTTTGCAAAATGAAGCCTTCGCCACCAAAAAAACCGGCACCCAATTTACGGTTGAAACGCATGGATAATTTTGTCCCCAAAGCTGCACAAAGGAATGCATCTTTCTGAACGATCAGGCTTCCACCGTGATCGGGTAGATTAATCGGAACAATAGTCCCGGGATAAGGTGCTGAAAACGCAACATGTTTTTTACCCCAGCCCTGATTAATGAAATGCGTGATGAAAAGAGATTCGCCTGTGAGAAGTCTTGAACCGGCAGCCAGTACTTTGTCGAATAATCCTGCCCGTGGATTTGACCCGTCTCCCATTTTGGCCTCAAAACTAATTCCATCTTCCATGTAGAGCATGGCTCCGGCTTCGGCAATAACTGTTTCTCCCGGGTCGAGTTCAATTTCTACCAATTGAATGTCGTTACCCAAAATTTTGTAGTCAATTTCGTGTGATTGCATGGATTAAATTTTTTGATGAGTCATTTTAGTTGAACAATGAGGAACAAATTTATGGAATGTTAATAAAACTATTGCCATTTTTCGATCAGTAAGATTATTTTGCCGGTAAATCATTGCCAATGCCCATCGAGACTCAAATTATGAAACAAAATCTATTAGTTTATTTTCTGGCAATAAGATGGACTTACGTTTCTAATGTTATAAATCAGCAATTCCAAAGTGATTCATTCCTGTTACAATTCAAGTTTCAGTTGATTAAGCTCGCCATTAATAAAATTTATTTCATCCGCACTTAATTTCACTTGAGAAGCTTGTGCATTTTCAGCAGTCTGAGTGGCATTTCGTGCACCAACCAAAGCGATAGTAATTCCAGGTTGCTCGATGGTCCATTTGATCACCAACTGGCTTAAAGTTATTTTCTTCTCATCTGCCAGAGGTTTTAGTTTTGCGAGAAAAGCATTTACTAACTGAATGTTCTTGGCCGAATAGTGCGATAATTCAGCACGGGTGTCCCCATCAGAAAACTGATGATCGGGCTTGATTTTTCCTGACAGCAAACCTCGTTGCAGTGGACTGTATGCCAGCACTGACTGTTTGTTTTCCATCAAATACGGAACAAGATCCTGCTCAATATCTTTTCTAACCATACTATAAGGAACCTGATTGGAAACCAATTCAATATATTTGGCCGCCTCCATCATCTGATCAACATCATAATTGCAAACACCGGCATAACGAACCTTGCCTTCCTTAATTAATTGCGCCACTGCTTCCATAGTCTCCTGAATGGGAGTCGTAGGGTCGGCCCAGTGAATCTGGTAAAGATCAATGTAATCAGTTCCCAGTAACCGCAGACTGGTTTCGCATTCTTTGATGATACTATCTTTTTCGGCATACCGGTAAATCTCAATTGGTTTACCCTGATTGTTTTTACTGCTGAAAAAGAACTGGCCTTTGGTTCCTTTCCAACTCAGTCCGAATTTGGTTAAAATCTGAACCTTATCACGAGGTATTCCTTTGATGGCCTCACCAACAATTTCCTCGCTTGTTCCCTGACCATATGCAGGTGCGGTATCGATAGATGTCATTCCATAATCGAAACCGGCACGAATAGCTTTTATCGCTTCCGAACGTTCAGTTCCACCCCACATCCAGCCCCCGGCGGCCCATGCGCCAAATGTAACTACTGAAAGATGCAAATCAGACTGGCCCAATTTCCGGTATTTCATGATTTATTAATTTAGATTATTCCCATTTTTATAAACCGCCATTTCAATATAAAATGTAGTTCCCTTGCCCGCTTCGGAAGTGTACCATATTTTTCCCCCGAAATTATCGACAATACTTTTAACAATGGATAAGCCAAGCCCCATTCCACTGGTTTTGGTCGTGAAATTTGGCTGGAACATGTTATCCTGCGCTTCCTGGCTAATTCCCATTCCGTTGTCGCTGATTGTAATTAGTACTGCAGAGTCTTTGGATTGAACAGTTATTCTCATTTCACCAATCTGATCGGCCGGAATGGCCTGAATTCCATTTTTTATCAGGTTGAGGAATGCTCTTGAAAATTGTTCTTTATCGGCATAAACACGCAGTTCGGAAAGAGAACCTGTATCGAGTGAAAAATGCAGGTTTTGGTTGGGTTCAAATAAAGAACATACATTCTGAAGTACTTCAATGAGATTAAAAACTTCATTTTTTGCTTTTGGTATTTGAGCAAAGTTCGAAAACTCGGTGGCAATTCCCGAAAGCGTATCAATCTGCTCTATCAGATTTTTAGTTACCCGTTCAAAAAAGTCGTCGTAATGTTCTTTTCCTTCTTCTTTAGCCCTTTGCAAATACTGTATATTCAGCTTCATTGGGGTAAGCGGGTTTTTAATCTCGTGTGCAATTTGTTTAGCCATTTCTCTCCAGGCTGATTCGCGTTCTGACTTGGCAAGCATTTCGACACTTTCGGCCAATTCTTCAACTTTATGATTGTATTCACGAACCAAAGCCCCAATCTCATCTTCGGCCTGGTAATTAATCTGCTCATTCTTCTTACCTAACTGAATTCCCCGCAACTTTTGACGAATGAGACTTAATGGCTGAGTAATCTTGTCAGATAATACGAGCGCCACAATTACACTGGCCAGAAAAAGAATCAGGTAAAGGTTTATGAAAGCCACAATGAATGTAGAAATACTTTGTTTCAGGTCGTCTTCACGGGTAAAGTACGGAAGGTTTAAGTAACCCAAACACTCACCGTTATTATTTATAATTGGCTCGTAAGCCGAGAGATAAGATAAACTGCCAATTTTCTCAGGCTGAATATAATTGAGCCGGAAATGTTCAGACAGTTCATAAAAAGCCTCAGCATTCATTTGCTCCGATATGACACCTTTGGCGAAAATTTCGGGACGCGAAGTAGCCAGTAACTCCCCGTTTAAATCGTAAATATTAATATCGGTTCTAAAAATATTCGACAATTTGTATAGTTCTCTGAAAAGCCATTGTTGCAATTCGGGCGAAATTGAATTCACCGTCACCAACCTGTTTTTAATTTCTTCTGAAATGGATTTTAATTTCTCCTGAAGATCAGACTGATGGCGATTGCGGTACTCCTGAATGTTATAATAGATTGTTCCGGCGGCAACAAATAAAAGTGAACCAAGCACAATGGAAATAATGGATACCTGAATCCGGAACCGAAGATCCTTCGGAATAATAAGTTTACGGAACTTCTCGTTCCCGGCAATGGAAATAGCTAAAACAAACACAAAATAGAAAACAAAAATATACGGAAACGAAATCAGGTAATCAGAAAAAACAAGCCTTCGGTTGCTTACTATAATTTTACTTTTATCACCAAAATGGTAAATCAGGTGATTATATCCACCCTCCTTCCTGAGAATGAATTCAGAATTTGATCCATCGGTTTGAAATGCCCCCAAATCAGTATTGTAGGCATACTCTCCTGACTGGTTTACAAGCCTGTCATCAAAATATTTAGCGTACGAAAGGTACTTGTACCGAAATGGTTTTACAAGCGAACGATCCATAAGCAATTCTGGAAATCCAATCCCTTCCGAAACGATCTTAGATGTCAACTCGATGAATAAGGAAATACTAGTTGAATGATCAACAGATGAATAATTCAGCCTTCCGAAATACGAAACCCTTCCATTCATATTATTCATGAAATAGAAACTACTGCCGGGAACTATTATCCCCGATTTTTCTATCATCTGTTCAAAGTAAGGAAAGCATGGCTCTGACACATTTTCAGGCTTAATAATTAAACTATCGGTATTGGAGCACGGAGTTACCTGAATATCAAATTTTCTGAAATATCCACTGAAATAAGTTCGTATGAGATAATTTTCGAGGTCAATATATGGCGGAATCAATAAAGTCGGCACTACCAAATCGGCATTAAACTGTTTTTGCATTCTAGCCAAAAGGACTTCAGCAACCGGATCCTGTTCAGAACTCAGGTTAATAGCCAACAACTTTTGAACTTCCAAATCACGTTTCTGAATTGTTTGGTATACCAACAGCAAGCTGGCTACCGAAAAAAGTGAAATAAAAAGAATGGAATAAGAAAGTGAATAAAGCGTAATGTGCATTTTTCTGATCTGACTCTGAAGCACATTTACTGCAATAAAAAGTATCAGCAGAAACATGCCTCCTGAAGGAAAAAATGCACATACCAAAACCAAAACAACAACCAAAATTAAATTGAATTTGAGAAAAATATCCTTTCTCACCAGATATTTTGCATGCTCAATAATCTTCAGATGAATAAGAAAAACTGAAAACAACAACATGGCAATAGCCAGATAGCTGCTAACGCTATACTGATCGATGTCGGTAATCCGGATTAATTTAAAGGAAATGCTACTGTTTCTGATCAAATTACCGATCATAACTCCAGCAACCTGGTACAACCCTCCCACCAGAATAAACGATGGAAGAACAATTTGCCGGTTTATCCGTTCGGTAGGAACAAATTCCCTGATAAACACGAGACTCCAGAAAAAAAACAGGACTGAGATCAGAAAAAAATCGCCTAACGAGGGAATCACGCTTGAACCCGCATAATACCGTGCACTGAATATACCGAAATAGTTAAGGATTTCCGGAATTCCAAGAATAATGTGAATCCAGTATAATGCGAACAAAAACAGCAACAATAACCCCATTCGAACAACAAAGAATTGCTTCTTAAATCGATCGACCAATTGACATATAGAAAGAAGCAGAAAAATAGCTCCAAGCAAATACAAAAATGCCGGGAAATAAAGCTGTGATTCTTTAGCGAATTTTGCTCCCGAAGGTATGATCGAAAATAAGTATTGATCCGCGCTGTCGTGTATCTCCGGTAAATTTTCATTCTTTTCAGACACTATTTTATAGTCGGCCGGAAGACGGAACGGAGGAACAAAGGAATTTACTAGGAACTGGTTTTCGTAAGAATAGTCGTGTTTGATATGTATCAGACCAACTATTACATATTGACCAACAATTCTTTTCTGCGCAGTAAAAATCCCATTGGGCAGAACCAGAAGTCTGTCCTGACTCAAGAAAATGTTTCGGATATTGGGAAATGTAAATTGATTGCTCGACCAGTATACCAACCGTTCTCCCCTGAAAATTACAAACCCAAATCCTTCGTCAGTAAATAAATGGTTATAATCAGAAAAGGCTGAAAAGTAATTCTCCGAAGTTAAGGTATCAGCAATTCTTTTTTCTGCTGAATTCAGATAATCAGAAAGCTTCGATTCCTGTACAAGTAAAGCCTTTCTGAAATTCTTAATATGTTTTATTTCAGGATTTCTATTCAGGGTTTGGTGCTCCTGAAAAACCGCCATAATAATAAACAGGATGGAAAGGATGGATAATATGTATTTCCGGAAATGCATCATGCTACAAAATAATCATTTTTTACGGATTGATCCCGAAAACACCCTCTAAAATAAAAGGAAAAAGTCATTTGTCATTGGAAAATTGTTTAAGAAGCCACTTTCCGAATGACTAATGACAATTTCCCATTACAAATCATTTATATCTCGTTTTTAGTCCGGCAATTTTAGATAGGATTGCTATTGATGATGATAGGGTTCTCCTTTAAGAATGGTCAGTGCCCGGTATAATTGTTCGACAAAAATCAGCCTGACCATTTGATGAGAAAATGTCATTTTCGATAGACTAATCTTTCCGTTTGCCTGCGCATAAACGCTGTCTGAAAAACCATATGGTCCGCCAATTACAATAACAAGCCGCTTCAGACCAGAGATCATTTTTTTTTCCAGAAAGCGTGCAAACTCAACCGACGACAATTCAATTCCCTGTTCGTCAAGCAAAAACAATTCATCAGAAGAACCTTTCTGCTGAAGAATTAGTTCCCCCTCTTTTTCTTTTTGCAGAAATTCGGTAAGATTTTTTGAATTTTTCAGGTCAGGTATTACTTTCATTTCAAATGAAATGTAATGGGGTATCCGCTTCAAAAACAGTTCAATTCCTTGTTGCAGATAGGCTTCATCAGTTTTTCCAATTACCAGGAGGCAAATTTTCATTCGGAAATATCGTTAATAATTAATTGATTATTTGATCGTTCAGATGGATTTCACCTGCTTGATGAGCCATACTTCCATCAATCTTTCCAATTTCATTTTATGCCAACTTCTTAAAATTGCTTTTATGGCATATTGGTTTCATTTTCAGGTGTGCGAATTTTGTTACCTTTACAAAGGTATTTGTTTAAATAAAAATTTGCACAGTTTTTGGTAATGAATTATGCTGATTGAAATTAGTACAAATTATAGAACAATGAGAAAATTAAAATTGAAACTGGCATCCATGTTATTTTGTTTTTTTGTGGTAACATCTGTTGCCTTTGCCCAGATTCCTGACGAAATTATAACCAGTATTCAGAATGGAAATGATGCCGTATTGGCCAGTTTCTTCAACGAAAATGTGGAGTTGGTCGTGCAAACTCACGATGATGTATATAGCAAATCGCAGGCTCAACAAATTGTTGCCGAGTTTTTCAAATCAAACAAACCCAAACAGTTTAGCATTATACATCAGGGTGGACCCGAAGGAGCGCGTTATGCGATAGGAAGCCTTACCACCAATACCGGAACTTTCAGAGTCTATTTTCTGCTAAAGAATAAAAATAACAATTCCTTTATCCACCAGTTAAGAATAGAAAAACAAGGCTGATGCATGGGAGAATTTCGAAAAATTTGATTCATTTATGGGAAAGAATTCTGATTAAAGCAAAAAAAATCACTTTCCCCGGATTTGACGGAATGGCACTTTATGATGTCATGGTTTTTTTCTGGCGCAGCATTGTTGACGGGGCTTTATCTACCAGAGCTTCCGCCATTGCCTTTAGCTTTTTTGTGGCTTTGTTTCCAGCCATTATTTTTTTGTTTACACTTATTCCTTATATCCCAATCGAAAATTTCCAGAACGAACTGTTTTTGTTAATTGAAGATATGGTGCCGGAAACCACTTTCATGGCAATAAAAGAAACCGTTCTTGATATTTTAACCCGTCAACGTGGTGGTTTGCTTTCATTGGGATTCTTCATGGCGCTGATTTTTTCTACCAGTGGATTTGCCTCCATGATGAGCGCTTTCGATGCCTCACTACACAGTTTTGAGCGGCGTACCTGGCTAGGGCAGCGACTGATCGCCCTTTTGCTCTTAGCGATACTTTCAGTGCTTATTGCAGTTGCCATTGCACTGATCACTTATGGACAACACTTTATTAATTACTTAGTTGAGAGTGGATACCTGAAAGATCATTTCACTTTTTACGTCCTTACGGTTGCAAAGTGGATTGTGATCTTACTTCTTTTTTTTATGGCAAATTCATTTTTATACTTTCTGGCTCCTGCAAAAAAGACGAAATGGCGTTTCATTTCTGCTGGGGGAACCCTTTCTACCGTTCTGTGTATAATCACTTTTGTTGGTTTCTCCTACTACATAAATAATTTTGGACAATACAACAAACTCTACGGTTCAATCGGAACCTTACTGGTCATTTTGCTTCTAATGTACCTCCTATCAACGATTCTATTGATCGGATTTGAATTGAATGCCAGTATTAACGAAGCGGTGAAACATTCAAACAGAAAACCCCCAATTAATCCCATAAAGAAGGGAAAGAAGAACCTATAACTAACTGTTTATTATTCTTTTCCCATCCGGAACAGAATTTCCTTTTCTTCTTTAGAAAGTGAGTCGTAACCCGATTTGCTGATTTTATCAAGAATACTGTTGATCCTGGTTTTATCCTGATTCTTCATCCGGTTGTATTCAATATCATCAACTGGTTTACGGTACGAAACTTTCACTTTGGGTTTGGGCGCAAACACTTTTTTTACACCTGAAAATATACCTGTCAGCCATTTGCCCGGGTCGATACCCCGTCGAAGTTGAAGGATGTAAACAATTCCCCAAAAAGCGCCTCCCAAATGCGCCAGATTACCTCCTGCATTCGTCGATGATATTCCAATCACATACATTAAAACTGAAAAAAGAGCGATGTATTTCATCTTCACCGGGCCTAAAAACATGAGGTAAAGGGTATGATTGGGAGCGTGAATTGCCAACGCTGTAACGATTGCTATAACAGAAGCTGATGCTCCAAGAAGTCTCGAATCGACTACGATTTCCGAAAAAACAGGAAACAAATTGTACCCGGCCACATAAAATAAACCACCACAAATGCCACCTAATAAATAAATTGTAACCAGTTTTCCCTGATCAAAATATCCAAGAAATATCTGCCCCATCCAATACAACCACAACAGGTTGAACAGGATATGAAGAAACCCAAAGTGTAAAAACATGTAGGTCAGCAAAGTCCATGGTCGACTGGCAAGCATTCCAAAATCTGCCGGTAGGGCAAGCCAGTCCAAAAAAGGGAAAGCAGTACCCGACAGAAAATAAAATACATTGACTATCCTAACCAGTAGGAAAATTCCCAGGTTAATATATATAAGCCGGGTTAAGGCCGATCCTTCCCTGAATGATTCTTTTATTTCGTCCAGAAGGTTCATTAATAAAAATGAGTAGAATTTTTATTCCAGTATTTAATCAGAATAAAGCCAAAAATCATTCCTCCCAAATGGGCAAAATGAGCGACATTGTCACCAGTATTTGCTATCCCGCTAAAAAGCTCAATAGCCCCATAGCCCAGAACAAAATATTTGGCTTTAATCGGAATGGGCGGAAACAACAACATCAACTCTGTATTAGGGAAAAGCATTCCGAAACCGAGTAAAATACCAAAAACTGCTCCCGAAGCTCCTACTGTTGGAACATTTAAAAGCAGATTTAGCTTTCCGGCAAGCTCAGTATAATTTCGCCCACTGCTTAATATTTCTGCTCCGTTAGACATCACCATCTGCACATTTTCAGGCGACATTCTGGATGCAATGTATTGAAATTCAAGAAAATTAACAAAAGTGTAAAAAACTGCCGCACCCAGTCCGGTGGCAAAATAGTAAATAAAAAACCGTTTCGGTCCCCAAACATTTTCGAGTACGCGGCCAAACATCCAGAGTGCAAACATATTGAATACCAAATGCATTAACCCGCCATGCATAAACATGTGGGTCACCAGTTGATAAGGCCTGAAATCGGGTGATGCAAAATAGTGCAACCCTAAAATTTTGGTCAGATCGATACCACGCATTTGAAGTACAAAGGTAGCCAGCAACATAATGGCATTGATGATGATCAGGTTTTTGACAACCGGTGGTATGGCATTGATACTGGGTCTGAAATTATTCATTGTTATCTTTTTTTGTTTCTTTTTACTCAAGCCTTCAAACTTTGAACCTGAGATTCAACAATCACACCAACATGAAAGTTGCGTACGGGTTGGCGGATGAAACTTTAAACTTCGTTTACCAAAGTAGTAATTTTTAGGTTTGTTTCATCTTTTCGGCCAAAATGTCATTTTAATAATTTCTCGAAATCTTCCAGTGGCATAATCGAAAGTATCTTTTTTCCTTTTGGCGAAAAATTGGGAGTCTGACAGGCAAAAAGATTATCAATCAGTTCGCTGATTTCTCCGGGTTTCAGAATTTGTCCATAGGGTATCGCTGATGCCTGTGCCAGTGAAATGGCAACCGTTTCGCGGGCTTTCTCCTGAAGATTGACCGGCGAATTTTTATACTCTTCCAGTAAACTCTCAATAATTTCAATGGGTGATGTGGTGTTCAGCACTCCCGGAGTACCGTTTATAATGAAACTGTTTTTACCAAAATCACGAATATCAAAGCCCAAGGCCCTCAAATCGGGCAGTATGTTACTGAGCAAAGCCGAGTCAGAAGCATTCAGTTCAATGGTTTCAGGAAAAAGCTGCTGCTGGCTGGCCACCTCATGATTTTCGAGTACCTGCATCAAACGTTCATACAAAATACGTTCGTGCGCCCGTTTCTGATCAATGACCATTAAACCCGACTTTACAGGCGTCAAAATATATTTATTCTTAAACTGTATGGAGTTTTTTACTGTTTGCTGCTCTTCAATCCTGAATTGAACCGGCTCATCATCTGTCAATCCCGATTTTGCTGAAATTTCCGGTTCAAGACCTTTGTAAAGCGATTGCCAATTGGTTGTATTAGATCGTTCTGTAGGTTTGGAAGTAAAGCTGCTTCCTGATCCTGAATGGCTTTTGGGAGTGTCAAACGGATTATATTCCGGATTTATTCTGATTTCGGGCATACTTACATCACCAAAATCGCGCAGTGGCATAGGAATTTCAACACTTCCGGCCTGATCAAAATCTATGGAAGGAACAATGTTAAATTTTCCGAGCGCTTCGCGTACCGAAGCCTGAAGGATTTGCCAGATTGCTGATTCATTCTCGAACTTAATCTCTGTTTTTGTTGGATGAATATTCACGTCAATATCAGCCGGGTTGAGATCAAAATAAATGAAATACGATGGAAAAGAATCGGGAGGCAGTATTTTTTCATAACTCTGCATGATGGATTTATGAAAAAACGGATGTTTCATATACCGTTTATTCACAAAGAAGAATTGTTCCCCAAAAGTTTTCCGGGCATACTTGGGCTGACCAATGAATCCTGTGATTTTAACTACGGAAGTTTCTGTATCAAGCGGTATGAGGTTTTGATTGATGCTTTTCCCAAATAGGGATACAATCCGAACCCGCTTATTGCTTCCGCTCAGTTCATAAATGACTGATCCGTTGTGGTGCAGCGAGATGGCAACTTCAGGATTGGCCAGAGCAATTCGCTGTATCTCGTTAATGATGTGTTTCAATTCCGCCGGATTAGACTTCAGGAACTTACGCCTGGCCGGAACATTAAAAAAAAGATTTTTAATCTGAAAATTGGTGCCGCTATCGCAACGAACTGGTTCCTGAGTAATGATTTTAGAGCCTGAAATGTGAATAAATGTCCCGAGGTCCTGATCGTGTTCTTTGGTACGAAGTTCAACTTCAGCAATTGCAGCGATGGATGCCAGTGCTTCGCCCCTAAAACCCATAGTACGAATAGCAAAAATGTCGTCAGCCGATTTTATTTTTGATGTGGCATGCCGCTCAAAAGCCATCCGGGCATCCGTATCCGACATTCCACAACCATTGTCAATGATCTGGATCAATGTCCGTCCGGCATCTTTTATATTGACTTTGATTTGATCAGCACCTGCATCAATGGCATTTTCAACCAACTCCTTCACGACCGAGGCAGGTCGTTGAATGACCTCGCCGGCTGCAATTTGGTTGGACACCGAATCAGGAAGTAATTGGATAATATCTGCCACTTTGATTTATACTAATTCAAGATAAAATATTGGGATTGATGCGCAAAATTAACATTTCTAAGGTAAGAATTATGAATGACCAATATTGAATATTGAATATTGAATATCGAATATCCAATAAGGAATAAGAAAAAATAAAATGAAAGTATTCAGTCGCAGAGATCAGTTTCTAAAATCAAATCAGAAAAGGGTTCTGAACACTGTGACTGACCACTGAGACTATTTTAGCTCTTTCCCCAAAACCCTGAATCGTTTATAAACCACACCACCCATTTTTTCCATTTCGGCACGCACGTTCTTATTGTATTCAAGTTCGAGATGCGAATCAATGAGTGTTTTTCCCTGGGCAGTTGCCGATTCCATCATTTTCACTCCCATCATTACATCCAGTCCTTTGCCGCGATAAGCAGGATCGATACCGCCCAACAGTAAATTAAGCTGATTGGTTTTTCTGGCTGAAGCAAAAATCTTGAAAATCCCAAAAGGGAACAGGTATCCCTTCGATTTCTGAATTCCTTCGCCAATGTGTGACATGCCAATTACAAAAGCTACTACCTCATCTTTTTCCGTGACAACAACTTTAATAAAATTTGGATTAATCAGAAAAAGATAGCGATTGGCAAAATCATCCATTTCTGCTTCAGTAAAAGGAATGAAGCCAAAAATTTCAACGAATGTCCGGTTGAGAAGTCTAAGAACCGGGTGAATATAGGGTTTAACTTTTCGTCTTGAAGTAAATTCCAAAACCCGCAGGCTGGGATTCATCCGGATAGCTCTTTCCTGAATCCGGAGATAAAAATCAGGAAGTGGAACAGGAATTTTAATCTGGTAAACAACCAGATCAACCTCTTTGGAATACAAATTCTTTTCAAGCAGTTCAACCTGATACGGGAAATTGCAGTTTGATGCAATTACAGCAGGCTCATCAAATCCCTCAATCAGAAAACCCTGAGGATCTTTGTCTGAGAAAGCAAGCGGACCAACCAATTTATTCATTCCTTTTTGGAGGGCCCAGTTCTCAACCGCTGTAATTAGTTCTTTGGCAACCACTTCATCGTTCCAAGTTTCGAAAAATGCAAAGCGGGCGCTTTTTTCCTGGTGTTGTTCGTTGTATTTATGGTGAATGATGCCCATGATACGACCCACTGCTTTTTTGTCGCGATAAGCAAGCAATAAAATCGTATCGCAAGATTGAAATGATTTATTTTTTTCGGGATTGAAAAATTCCCATTCATCCATGTAAATAGGAGGAACCCAGTTGAAATGGTTTTGGTGAATGGCGGCAGGCAGATAAATAAACTTTTTTAACTCTTTTTTGGTAAATACTTCCTGAATTACAATGGGCCCTTTCCCCACTTTAATCGCTTTATCCATCGGCCTTGCTTAAAGTTTACTACTCAAAATTCTACCAAATATAAACAAAATATTTTGGGAGATTTTATCCACTTAAAAATCGGCATTCAAAAGAAATTTAATTGCTTCAAATGGGAAGTTTTAAAAGAAGGTATTCCTAAAAATAGAAAGCGGGCCTCTGCCCGCTTTCCTTTTTCCACCCCAAATGCACAAAACTTGAGATTTCAAGTCCCGACATTCTATCTTTAGCTTAACAACGCTTTCACTTTATCCGAGATATCCTTCCCGTCAGCCAGACCAGCCAGCTTTTTGGAAGCTAATCCCATTACCTTTCCCATTTCTTTGATGCTTGTTGCTCCAGCTTCAGCAATAATGGACTGAATAGCTTCTGCCAATTCTGCATCTGACATTTTTTGCGGAAGATACGATTCAAAAACTTTTACCTGAAATATTTCCTGCTGATATAAATCAATTCGACCCTGTTCTTTATAAATAGTGGCTGAATCTGTTCCCTGCTTGGCTAATTTCTGAATAATCTTCAGGCATTCCTGATCGCTTAATTCGCCTGTTGCACCTGCCGCTGATTTAGCTTCAATCATGACTTTTTTGATCCCGCGTAAAGCTTCGAGTTTTTCCTTCTCCCGAGCTTTCATCGCAGTCAAAATATCATTACTTATTTGTTCAAATAAACCCATTTTTTTGAAATTAATCAACGTTATCGTGCAAGTATGAATTATTGTCCCTCAAAATTACATTATTATTTTCATCCGGTGAAATGGAAAAGCGGGAAAATTTCTCATCTACTTTTTTTTTAAAGCCAAAGAAATTCGAATTCTTCCTGCGGTAAGCAGGAATATTTTCCAATTCATTTACAGTTTCTTCAGAAGTCTCAGTAAAATCAACAGGTTCTGTAGCTCCATTGGCTATGCCTTTTTTTGAATGATTATTTCCGTAAAGTTCTTCAAATTCGTCGTAGCCGCCTGGATTAATTTCGAACTCAAATGTTTTTTGTTTGGCTGTTTTTGAACCGTACAACTCGGTTTCAACCGATGATTTTGTTTCAGATTTAGGTGCAGACATTCCATTTGAAACATCTTCGTGCAAAGTGTGGTAAGTTTTTTCCTGATTTTGATTGATCACCATTTCAGGAATACTGCTTGTGCTGAATCCCGTAGCAATGATGGTCACCGAAATTTTATCACCCATAGCTTCGTCAACACCATTCCCCCAAATCAGGTCAGCCGAATTACCGGCTTTTTCCTGAACATAGTCGGTAATTTCTCCAATTTCATCCATTGTAATTTCTTCAATCCCTGAAGTAATATTCAAAAGGATATTACGTGCGCCCATGATGTCGTTGTTGTTCAGTAAAGGTGAATTTAAGGCCTGTTCAACAGCAATTAAGGCGCGGCTGACTCCAGAAGCAATCCCGGTTCCCATCAGGGCCACACCACTGTTGCGCATCACGGTTTCCACATCGGCAAAATCGACGTTGATATATCCCGGAACAGTAATAATTTCTGCGATTCCTTTTGCTGCTGTGGTTAAAATGTTGTCGGCTTTGGCAAATGCATCCGATATTTTCGAATCTCCGTACATCTCGCGGATACGCTCGTTGTTGATAACCAGCAAAGAATCGACATGCGATTCCATGGCAGCAATGCCTTCAACAGCCTGTTTGATTCGGCGGCGTCCTTCGTTTCGGAATGGAATGGTAACGATTCCAACCGTCAAAATTCCCAATTCGCGGGCAGCTGCAGCAATTACCGGTGCGGCACCAGTACCGGTACCACCACCCATTCCTGCGGTAATAAATACCATTTTGGTATTGTTCCGCAGCACTTTTTTCACATCTTCGATGTTTTCGATGGCCGAATCTCTGCCAGTTTCCGGCTTATTTCCCGCTCCACGACCTTCGGTCAGTGAAGACCCTAGTTGTACCTTAAACGGTACCGGACTGTTGATTAACGCCTGGGCATCGGTGTTGCAAACCATAAAATCTACATCACGAATTCCCTGATAATACATGTGATTAACAGCATTACCACCTCCACCACCTACACCAATTACTTTGATGATTGAACCCGAATTCACGGTTAAATCAAAATTCATAATTTCGTTTGACATGATTCTATTTTTTTCGTGTAATTAATCAATTGTTAGTATTCTCATCCACCTGTTCCGACAAACTGGTATCGTTGTCATCAAACAGTTTATTAAACTGCCGGTAAAACCAGTTGTCAACATTTGCTTCAGGAGTTGCCTTTACCGTTTGCTTTTTTGCAGTTTTTTTCATTCCCCTTGAATTTTGAAATACCGTTTGTGTTTCAATTACCGGTTTTTTCGAAGGTTCATTTTTCGATCCAAATGATTCAGTTGAATTTAAAGGTTCATCATCATCCAGATTAATATCAAAATCCATTTTTTCGGATTCAAGGTTGACAATTTCGGCCGGCTTCTGGAACAAACGATTCGGATTTACATCGAATCCAGTTGCAATAATGGTAACACTTATTTGATTGCCCAATTTCGGATCGCAGCCATTTCCCCAAATAATCGTGGCGTCCTGACCAGCTTCTTCCTGAAGGAAATCAATGATTTCTCCAATTTCGCCCATGGTTATTTCTTCTGTTCCGGAAATAATATTGAGCAGAATATCTTTTGTTCCGTGAATGCTGCTACTGTCGAGCAGTGGCGATTCGAGCGCCAATGAAACAGCCTTCATGGCCCGGTCAGGACCGTCGGCATAACCGGTGCCCATAATGAAAACCTTACTTCCGGCCATTACCGTACTAACATCAGCAAAGTCGATGTTTATATTACCGTGCAGCGTTATGATTTCGGCTACTCCTTTTACAGCTGTGGTTATAATGTTGTCGGCTTTTTTAAACGCCTTTGAGGCCGGAAGATTTCCATAGATTTTATGCAGTTTTTCGTTGCTGATGACAAGCATGCTGTCCACATGCTCTTTTAATTTCTCTACCCCGTCCAGAGCTTGTTCAAATCTTCGTTTTCCTTCAGACTGTGATGGAAGTGTAACAACTGCAATGGTCAATATATCGAGTTCACGGGCAAGTCGTGCAATAACAGGAGCTGCGCCGGTTCCGGTTCCACCTCCCATACCGGCAGTGATAAACACCATTTTAGTAGTACCTTCAAGCACAGCGCGAATGTCATCCAGATTTTCAATGGCAGCCTGTTCTCCCTGTTCCGGCATGTTTCCGGCACCCCTTCCTTCAGTAAGGGTAACACCCAACTGAATGCGGGTAGGAACCGGGTTGTTTTGCATCGCCTGTGCATCGGTATTACAAACCATAAAGTTTACACCTTCAATGCCTTCTTCAAACATGTTTTTGACAGCATTGCACCCTCCTCCACCAACACCAATAACCTTGATAATGGAAGAATCGGGGTGTTCAAATCCGAAGTTGAGAATTTCATCGATCATAAGGCAGCAACGATTTAAATTTTATTCAATATCTTCTTTTAAAACTATGAACCACAGAATGATTAAACAAGTCCGGCTAATTAAACTTTTCCGGTTCCGACATATCTGAATCGGCTGTATTTTCATCAAAAAAACTGATTACCGTTTGTACAATTTTGGTTTGAACCTTTGAAATAATTCCGGGGCCGCTTGGTTCTGTTTTCTTTTTTGATCTCCTCTGTTTTCCCTTTTGCAGGTTTCCTTCAGCCGCAGCCATGTGCAGCAATCCCAAAACCGTTGAGAATCGGGGATCGTATACTTCTTTCCGGGGAACAAAATTATTTAGGTTCGGTTTTCCAATCCGAACATCAAAGCCAGTATGAAATTTGATCAGCTGTGACAGATTAGGCAATAATGATGTGCCCCCGGTGATGACAATTCCGGCGCCCAGCTTATCAGCATAACCCGATTTGCGTATCTGATAGAAAAAATGAACTACAATTTCTTCCATACGGGCCTGTATAATATGGGCCAAACTTTTAAACGACATTTGCTTGGGCTCCCATCCGTTTCGCTGAATGGTGACGACCTTGTTTTCAGGAGCAAAATCGGCAATAGCCTGACCAAACTGCAGCTTCATCGATTCGGCATCCTTTGCAGTTATCGAACATCCTTCTTTAATATCTTTGGTAATTACATTCCCTCCAAACGGAACCATCGAGGTGAAGCATAAAACACCATCATAAAAGATGGAGATTTTGGTTGTTCCCCCGCCAATATCGACCAGGGCCACTCCGGCTTCTTTCTCTTCTTCCAGCAGAACGACTTCAGATGAAGCTATCGGATCAAGAATCGCTTTTCGAACCTGTATGGCCCCCCCGTCAAAACATTTGGCAATGTTTCGCTGATACGAATCAGGAGCCACATGGATTTTATAGGTTCCTTCCATTTTCTTACCTACAGCACCAACTACTCCATTGGGTACAGGTTCGTCATCAATGGTATAAGTTTCATGATTGATGTGATAAATAAACATCCCTTCGTCGAGCGTTACCCGCTTGGCCTGTTCCATCATTTGAGCAACCTCGCTTTCGGTAACTTTATCGTTACCCAGAATTTTTTGCTGCTTCGAGGTCAGGGTAACTAAATGTTGTCCTGAAATGTTGACAAATACATCATTGATCACAGAGCCACATTCCCGCTCAGCCTGATCAACTGCATTGCTGATAGCCGCAAATGTTTCTTCAACATTCACCACTACACCCCGGTTAACGCCTCGCGAGGCGCTGTGCCCAAGCCCGACAATCTGGATTTTACCATCTTCATTCTTTTTTCCGGCAAGGGCTACAATTTTTGTAGACCCAATGTCAACTGCTGCAAAAATGTTCTCGTTCTTGTCCATAACCTACTTTTTTGTACAAACAACCTGGTTCCGATATTTCACACTGATAAGCCTATACCTGTTCCAACCTACGTTTTTAAATCCCTGCTGGTAAACTGCTCTCAAATTCCTGAATTTTGTTTCGTAATCGTCCGGAGTTCCAAATTCGATCAGGCAATCGCCAACTTGCGGCACCAGGAGTAATTCTCCGTTTGCCTGGATGAAAACCTGCTCAATCTGAGCGCTCCAAAACTGATCCTTATTTACAAAATCTGTCATTTTTAAAAGACTCTTCTTAATTATATCATCCGGAATAGTACCGGTAGCAATCAAAATTCGTTCAACATATTTAGGCGAAGTTGGAATTTTCACACCCCCACCATCCAAATAATAATCTTCATTGGCGTCCTTAATCCGGAGAACCGGAGTACGTTGATCGACACTAATGATTAACCTACCGGTAAACGACATTCCCTTTGACTCCACCTTTCTGAATATTTCAACGTTATTCAGAGTAGTAAACGAACTCAATTTAGCCTCTAGCTGGTTAATGTCGATGGATGAAAGTCTTTGTCCAATAATAGGCAATCCCGATTTTTCAATCATTCCTGCAATTTCATCCTCATCCATAAAACGAGGCGAGCTAGGATTTATTTTTACTTCAACCGATTGGCACCTCACGGCAATCCATTCGCTGTAAGCGTAATAAATGGTAAATCCGATTGCGCCGAAAAGACACAACCATGCCAGTATGACCAATATTTTTTTAACGACCTTCATATTTCAACAATTGTTCCTTTACCGGTTCAACCAGGGTATCGATATCGCCAGCGCCCATCATGATAACTATTCCTGGTTTAAACTTGCCAGCCTGATTCTGCAATTCAGCTTTGGTGCATAAAATCTTATTTTTATTCCTGATCTGATTGAATATCAATTCTGAACTAACCCCTTCCATAGGCAGTTCCCGGGCAGGATAAATATCGAGTAATACAATTTCATCGAGCAAATCCAGACTGCTGGCAAATCCGGATGCAAAGTCTTTCGTCCGGCTGTACAAATGCGGCTGAAAAACTCCAGTTATAACCCTGTTTTTATAAATATCACGGACTGACTGAATGGTTGCCCGAAGTTCTTCCGGATGATGGGCATAATCATCAATCAGTACAAAATTTTTGTTGTTCAACTGAATGTCGAAACGCCTTTTTACTCCGGAATAAGTGGCCAGCGCCCCGCGAATATCTTCAGGAGCAACTCCTGCCAATAAGGCTAAAGCTGAGGCAGCAACTGAGTTTTCAACATTAAGCAATCCCGGATAATTCAATGTCAGTTTTTCAATCCTGATTTCGGGTGTAACCAGATCGAACTGATAATAACCGTCTTTCAATTCAATATTTTCGGCAAAAAAATCAGCTTCTTCAGTAATCGAATAAGTATAAGTCGTGTATTTTGTTGAAAGATCGGATTCCAAAGGCAAACCTTTTTTCAGAACCAGTGAACCACCTTCACTGATATTACCGGCAAACAATTGAAAACTTTCGATCACTTTTTCGTGTGAGCCATAAATATCCAAATGGTCGGCATCCATCGAAGTGATTACAGCCAACTCAGGGTGGAGGTGAAGAAATGACCGGTCAAATTCATCGGCCTCCGCCACAATCCATTCGCTTTCAGTGTTATCGAGTAATAGGTTTGTCTGGTAATTCTTGGAGATTCCACCCAAAAAAGCAGCACAGCCAAGTTCCGAAGTTTTCAGGATATGAGCGGTCATGGTTGAAACCGAAGTTTTTCCATGAGTTCCGGCAACCGCAATGGTCCGGCTACTGTTACAGATGATGCCTAAAACTTCCGCACGTTTATGAATATTGAAACCGCGATCCTTCAGGTTATTCAATTCCTGATGAGTGGACGGCACTGCAGGAGTATAAACGATGAGCGAATTGGAAATATAAAGCTTGGCAGGCAAAAGTGACGGATCATCCTCATAATGCACTGAAATTCCTTCTTCTTCAAGTTGGAGAGTTAATTCTGTTTTTGTACGGTCGTAACCTGAAACAGCAATTCCCCTGCTGGCAAAATAACGTGCCAGAGCGCTCATCCCAATTCCTCCGATTCCCAGGAAATACACTTGTTTGATGTCAGAAAATTTCAGCATTCGTTTATATCTTATTTCTTTTTATTATTCTTTCCATTCCGTCCGAAACAATATTGATGCATTGTTCAGCTTCATTCTTCGGACGGGGACCTTTGTCCCCATTTTCCCCGGGTTGAAACCCGGGGCTATTCGTATTTCGCTCCTACGGAGCGGTAAACATCCTTAACCCGATGCCCATGGCTTTCCCCCTTTTTGGGGGAACGGTAAGGGGGCTGTCTTTAGCACTTCCAGAATCACATCCACAATGTCTTTTGCGGCATTTGGCCGACCCAGTTTTAGTATATTTTCTGACAGGCTTTTCAACAGTGTTTTATTGTTGAGCAATTTAAAGGTCTCTACGAACAAATCATCCGTTGAATCGGCATCATTTATCAACAAAGCCGCCTGATTATTAACTAATGAAAGCGCATTTTTGGTTTGATGGTCTTCAGCAACATTGGGTGACGGAACCAAAACCGATGGTTTGCCGAGTAAACAAAGCTCCGAAATAGTTCCGGCACCAGCTCTCGAAATAACCACATCAGCCGCGGCATAGGCTAAATCCATACGCGATACAAATTCCATTGGATGAAGATTCTCAGGTTTATTTTGTCCCAGCCGCTCTATCATTTCATTATAATAATAACTACCTGTTTGCCAGATAATCTGAACGTTGGTTTTTCTGATCAATTCCAGGTTGGCCATCACACTTTCATTCAGGGTACGAGCGCCAAGACTTCCTCCTACAATCAGAACCACCTGTTTTTCGGTAGCGAGCTTAAAAAACTCTAACCCTTCCGTTTTACTGACGACCGCATCAATCAGATTCTTCCGGACCGGATTTCCGGTAAGAACAATCTTATCAGCTGGAAAATACTGTTCCATTTTTGGGTATGCCACACATATTTTATTCACTTTTGCTGCGAGCAGTTTGTTGGTTACTCCGGCATATGAATTTTGCTCCTGAAGCACTGCAGGTACACCTCTTCGAACAGCAGCCTTCAATACCGGCCCACTGGCAAATCCACCCACTCCAACAGCGATATCAGGTTTAAAATCAGATATTATCTGATTTGCCAAGCGCATACTTTTGAACAACTTCAGGAAAAAAGTAAGCATTTTAAAGGAGAACTTGCGGGGAAATCCTACGACTGGCAAACCTACAATCCGGTAACCGGCAGCAGGAACACGCTCCATTTCCATTTTACCCAAAGCACCAACAAATAAAATGTCGGATTCGGGAAAACGATCTTTAAGTTCGTTTGCAATTGAAATGGCCGGAAAGATATGTCCTCCGGTTCCTCCTCCACTAACTATTATTTTTAATTTTCCCATATTACATGGCCTGATCTTCGTTCGGGACATCAACTACCACCAAAGGTTCTGCTGGCACCTTATTTTTTTGATTCGTTGCACTGACTGCCAAAATTATTCCAAAAGAAACCGCCGTAAATATCATCGACGATCCACCCATACTTACCCATGGCAAAGGCTGTCCGGTAACCGGGACTGCACCAACGGAAACGGCCATGTTAATAAAGGCCTGAAAAGTAAGGAGCAAAACCAGGCCAGTGACCATAAAGGCCGGGAAAGTCCGATCACATCGCCGCACAATAATAACTCCCCTGAATAAAAGAATTAGGTAGAGTAAGGCTAAAAAAGCGCCACCGACAAAACCGTATTCTTCAATAAAAATGGCATATATAAAGTCATTATAACCTGCCTCCATATAATTACTCACTTCGCTATTGCCGGGGCCTTTTCCCAACATTCCACCTTCAAAAATAGCCAGCCGTGCATAATCGGCCTGGGTGGTTCCCTCCACAGCATTATTATCGCCTTTAATAAAATCGTCAATTCTTCCTTTCACGGTATGCACACGCGCAAAACTATCGGGGAATAAATCGGCAGTGAAATAAATCAATGCTACTAGAACTATACCCATACCAACCAATGCTGAAATATATTTGATTGAAACACGGGCAACAAGCATGAGAACAATAATGGTAAAAAAGATCATGGCAGCGGTTGAAAAGTTACTCATGAAAACCAGGAAACAAACCATTGCCGATACGCCTGTAATCCAGTAAAAAGCAATTTTCAATTCTTCTTGTGTGCGCTGGGCTTTTGAAAGTAAGCGCGCCGCATACATCACAAGTGATATTTTTGCCAGCTCCGCAGGCTGGAAACTGAACCGGTATAAACTAAGTGACCGGGAAGTTTCCTTGTCGGCACTCCCTGTAAGCTTATACTGAAGATAGGCCAGAACAAGGGCAACAACAGTGATTACAATAAATAAAGGCGAGAGTTTAAAATAGGTCACTATTGGAACCACATTAACCAGGAATAGCATCACCAGAAATCCGCCCGAAATGAAAGCCACCTGACGAACCAGATAGTACAAGGTATTTCCATGTGCTTCGCGATAAGCCAGCTTTCCGGTTGCACTGTAAACAATTACCAATGAAAACAATGATAATAAGATCAGTACCACCCAAAGCGTCCGGTCACCTCGAAATATTTTCGTCAGTCTTGCTGCCATTTTACAATCCTCTTACTGCATGTTTAAACTGATGTCCACGATCTTCGTAATTCTCAAACAGGTCAAAACTTGCACAGGCTGGCGAAAGCAATACGGTTTCACCTTTTTTTGCCAGATAATAGGCCGATCTGACCGCATCTTCCATCGATTGCGTTTCAACCATATCGATACCCAAATTCCGGAAGGCTTCCAAGATTTTGGAATTATCAACCCCGAGGCAAACAATCGCTTTGACTTTCGCTTTCACCAATTCGTACAATTCCGAATAATCATTTCCTTTATCGATCCCTCCAACGATCCATACGGTTTTCTGGGTCATACTTTCAAGAGCGTACCAGGTCGAGTTGATGTTGGTTGCTTTTGAATCGTTGATAAACTCAATACCATGAACTTTCAAAAATCGTTCGAGCCGGTGCTCCACACCTTTGAAATCGGACATGCTCTCGCGAATTTTTTCGTTCCTGATATTGACTACCATTCCTGAAATACCTGCAGCCATTGAGTTGTAGGTATTGTGACTTCCCTGTAATGCAATATCTAAAATTGACATAGTAAAAATATTTTGTTCCCAGTTAATAATCATTTTGTTTTCAATAATTCCGGCACCTTCCACAGGAGGAATCCCTAATCCAAATGGAACACATTTGGCTGCCAGCTTTCGTTTGGCCATCTCATGGTTTATTACAGGATCGTCGGTGCAGTAAATGAATACGTCCTGAGCTGTTTGATTTTGAGTAATCCGGAATTTGGAATTGATGTAATTCTGAAATTTATACTCATACCGATCGAGGTGATCGGGTGTAATATTCAGCAGAATGGCTATGTCTGCTTTAAAGTCATACATGCCATCGAGCTGGAAACTGCTCAGCTCGAGGACATAATAATCGAAATCATTTTCGGCAACCTGCCTGGCCATGCTTTGTCCCACATTGCCGCCCAATCCAACATTTAAACCAGCTTTTTGAAACAGGTGATAAATCAGTAGTGTAGTTGTTGTTTTACCGTTACTTCCGGTAACACAGACTTTTTTTGCTGAAGTATAACGTCCTGCAAATTCTATTTCTGAAATGACCGGAATGCCCTTTTCCTTCAGTTTTACTATCATTGGAGCTTTATCCGGAATTCCGGGGCTTTTCACAACCAAATCCGCATTTACTATTTTTTCTTCCGAATGCCGGCCTTCTTCATAGTCGAATCCTCGTTGGATCAGTTCTGCTTTATATTTTTCCTTGATGGTACCCAGATCAGACACAAATACATCAAAACCCTGTTTGCGGGCCAGGATGGCTGCACCAATTCCGCTTTCTGCGGCTCCAAGTATGACGATTCTTTTGTTCATTTTTTAACCAATTAAGAAATACGGAAAAAGTAACGTGGAAATGTGATTTCCCATTTCGATCATTATCATTCCTTTTTTTCTTTTTCTTTTCCTCTTTTAAAATTCTATTTCAATTTCGTCCGAATTGAGTTTCTTACTCTTTTCTGCTTCTTCTCGCGGACGAATTACTTTTCTTCTCATTTTTCCCCGGGTTAAAACCCGGGGCTATTGATATTCTGCACCTCTGGTGCCCTTTCCTTTTTTCCTATTTCTTTTTCCTAATGACTATTGACTAATGACCTATTCCCCTGCAGCTGAAAACTTTCCTTTTCTGTATTAGCGCATCTTCAACGTAACAATTGTCAATACTGCCAATATAATTCCAACGATCCAGAAGCGTGTTACAATTTTGGCTTCAGGAATTCCCTGTTTCTGGAAATGATGATGTATCGGGCTCATCAGAAAAATGCGCCGACCTTCTCCATACTTCCGCCTCGAATATTTAAAATAGCCCACCTGAATAACTACTGAAAGATTTTCGATAACGAAAATTCCGCACAAAATCGGTATCAGTATTTCTTTCCGGATGATAATCGCAAAAACTGCCAGTATACCGCCAAGAGCCAGACTGCCTGTATCGCCCATAAAAACCTGCGCCGGATACGAGTTGTACCACAAGAATCCGACAGTTGCCCCGATAAATGCGGCAATAAAAACGGTCAACTCTCCTAAATTCGGGATATACATGATATTCAGGTAATCGGCATAAATGACGTTACCGCTCACATACGCCAAGATTCCCAAAGTCGCCCCGCTAATAGCGGAGGTTCCCGTTGCGAGCCCATCTATTCCATCGGTCAGGTTTGCTGCATTCGAGACGGCAGTTATTATCAGGATGATGGCCAGTGCATATACAATCCAACGCCAGGTTTTTGCACTCTCGCCCATAAAGGAAACCAGCATTCCATAATTAAATTCATGATTTTTCATGAAAGGAATGGTCGTCCTGGTGGATTTCACGGGCTTGGTTACATGCTGCAATCGTTTTTGACCGGTAACGCTGTCAGTCACCATTTCTTTTACAAACATCCCGTTCGAATCGACCACACGCTGACGGACTACCACATCATCGGATAGATACAAAGTTGCAGCAACAATAATTCCGAGTGAAACCTGACCCAAAATTTTAAATTTCCCAGCCAGACCTTTTTTATCTTTCAGAAATACTTTGATATAATCATCAGCAAAGCCGATTAATCCGAGCCAAACGGTGGTGATCAGCATCAGAACTATATAAATATTGTCAAGGCGAGCCAGTAATAAGGTCGGCAGAATAATGGAAGCCAGAATAATCAAACCGCCCATGGTTGGCGTTCCTTTTTTGCTCATTTGCCCTTCCAGACCCAAATCACGAACCTCTTCGCCTATTTGTTTACTCTGTAAGAATTGTATCAGGCTTTTCCCAAATCCAATGGTAATTAACAGCGATAAAATGATTGCCGCTCCCGACCGGAAAGAGATGTACTGAAACATTCCCAATCCGGGGATGTCCCAATCCTTTAAAAGCTGATACAAATGGTATAACATATCTTCGTTTTTTAATTGTTGCCGAAAAGTTCGTTGATCACTTCCTTGTCATCAAAATGATATTTCACCCCTTTTATTTCCTGATAATCTTCATGACCTTTTCCGGCAACCAGAATGATATCGCCAGGTTTAGCCAGCATACAGGCCGTTTTAATAGCCTCGCGCCGGTTTACAATCGACAAAACTTTATGCTTTTGATGCATTTCAATTCCAGCCTCCATATCAGCTAAAATCTGTTCAGGTTCTTCCGACCTCGGATTATCAGATGTCAGTATAACTTTGTCGCTTTGCTTAACGGCTTCTTTGGCCATTTCCGGACGTTTGGTTTTATCCCGGTCGCCACCTGCACCAACCACGGTTATGATCTGTTCGTTTCCACTTCTTATTTCAGCAATTCCTGACAATACATTCTGTATGGCATCAGGAGTATGGGCATAATCAACCACGGCATATTTTCCATCCGCAGAACGCAAAATTTCGAAACGACCTGAAACAGGACGCAGTTCACTCAAAATCCTCAGAATATCTTCCCGTTCAACTCCCAGTAACAGTGCGGCCCCCATAACCGCCATCAGGTTACTGGCATTGAAAACCCCTGTAAAATGTGTCCAGACCTCCTGTCCGTCAATATTCAGGAGCATTCCGTCAAAATGTTTTTCAATCACTTTGCAGTTGAAATTGGCTAATGTCCTGAGTGAATAAGTTTGCTTGGCAGCCTTTGTATTTTGAAGCATGACCATTCCGTTTTTATCGTCGGCATTGGTTAGTGCAAAAGCGGTTTCAGGTAATTGATCGAAAAATTTCTTTTTGGCTTTCAGATATTCGGCAAAAGTGAGGTGGTAATCCAGATGATCATGCGTCAGATTAGTAAAAATGCCACCATCGAATTCAATTCCGCTGATCCGATCCTGATCAATGGCATGCGAACTTACTTCCATAAAACAATATTCACAGCCTGCTTCAACCATCCAAGCCATTAGTTCCTGAATCTGCAAAGCATCAGGAGTAGTGTGTGTTGCCGGAAACTCTTCCGTTCCTACATAATATTTTATCGTTGAAATCAATCCAACCTTGAACCCAAGCAAACTAAATGTTTTGTATAAAAGACTGGCAATAGTGGTTTTGCCGTTGGTTCCTGTTACACCCACCACTTTCAGGTTTGCTGAAGGATGATTATAAAACGCAGAAGCCATTTTTCCAAAAGCTGCCTGAGTGTTGTTGATCCGAACCAAAACAACATTATCAGGAAATTCGGCCGGTATTTCTTCACAAACGACCACAACAGCTCCCTTTTCAATGGCTTTTGAAATATACTGGTGACCATCAACATGCGATCCTTTCACAGCAACGAACAAATCGCCGGCTTCCACCTTTCGGGAATCGAACTGGATTCCGCGAATCAAAATGGATAAATCGCCTCGTGATTCGAGTAATTCAATTCCATTTATGAGATCAGTTAAAACTTTCATTACTGCTATTTTTGTATTTCTATAATTACTTTTTGGCATTTTTCTTTTTTTCTGCAGCTTTTTGGGCGGCAACCTTTGCCTTCCACCTATCAATAGCCGCCTGATTCGGTTTTGCTTTTTGTGCAGCAACCTTTGCCTTCCATTTTTTAATAGCCTCAGGACTTGCTTTTGGTTTTGCCGCTGTTGACTTGCTGACCTTGGCTTTTGAAGGTGAATTCTGCTCAACTGCCGGTGAGACCATTGGTGTCACTTTCTTAATTTCCGGTCTGGGTTTTTCAATTGGTTCTGCCGATAATACTGGCCCCTGAATTGAATCAGAATTGGCAATACTATCCTTTTTCATGATTTCCAGTTCATCGAACCCAAGCTCAAGGCTTATCAAATCGCCCTTGACACATGGCGTTCCAGGTCTTGGCGATTGACGGAATACCCGTCCGAAACCATTGGTTTTTGTTTTGTATCCCTCTTTTTCAAGAAGATAAACAGCATCGCCCACACCCATTCCTACCACATCAGGAAGTAAGCCGGGGATATCGTTAACTCCATTTATATATACAGTCATGGTATCGTATGCAATGGCTACATGATCTGCTGTCATATTCTGAGATTGTGTTTTGAATCCCAGATCCTGAGCAAAGAGCATTACATCTTCTCTTATGCCAGGTTTTACAGCAGGAACTTCGTTGTAAGGAGGAATGGTGTCGGGAGCTGGTTCGAGGTATGATGCATATACTTTATCTGCAATTCCACGAAAAACAGGACCAGCAACCGACCCGCCGTAGAATTTACCTTTCGGACCCACAATGACCACGATAATGCTGAATTCAGGATTGTCGGCGGGAAAATAGCCACAAAAAGAAGCCTGATATTTTTTGGCGCCGCCAACCGTATAACCTTGATTTTCATTAGCAATTACAGCTGTACCGGTTTTCCCGGCAAGTTTATAATATGGATTCCGCAAAGCCCTGCCGGTTCCCTTTTCACAAACAGCTTTAAGTAAATCCTGAGCTTTCCCTAACGTTTCCTTCGAACAAATCGACGGATTGATTACTTCTGTTTTGAACTTTCGAACAGAAATTCCATCCTCCCGGATTTCTTCAATAAATTTAGGTTTAACCATTGCCCCATTGTTGGCTACTGCATTGTAAAAGGTGAGGGTTTGTATGGGTGCAAGTTTGATCTCATATCCGTGTGCAATCCAAGCCAGGGATGGCCCCCACCAGCTTTGATCGGTCGGATATTTAATGTATGGCTCAGCTTCACCTTTAAAGCCAAGACCAAGAGGTTTATTCAGGCCCCAACTGTAAATACGATCAATAAACTGGCGTTCCTTTCCTTCAAAATGCCTGGTGACATACCTGGCTACACCGATATTGGATGAAAGTTCAAATATTTTTTTAACGCTGATCAGACCATGACCGCCATGATCATAATCACTGTCTTTCATTTTTTGTCCCTTATATTCCCAAATGCCGCGTCCGGTATCAAACATTTCTGCGGTATCACTGTATCCCTCTTCCATTCCAGCCATGAGCGACATCAATTTGAAGGTTGATCCGGGTTCGCTGCACCCGGCGTGGCCAAAGGCAAAGTTGTATGTTTCGCCATACGTGCCATCTTTTTTACGACCAATGTTTGCTATCGCCTTTATATCGCCGGTTTTAACCTCCATGACGATGGCAGTTCCCCATTCTGCCTGACTGATTTCCATTTGTTTCCCTAAAGCAGTTTGGGCATAATCCTGAAGATTTACATTGAGGGTAGTAATAACATCTTTCCCTTCCTGTGGCTCAACAAGCGGAGTGTTTATCCAACTTCCGGAGAAATTACGTTTAAGAGCTAACCCATTGACCCCGGCCAGAAAGTTTTCACAAAGACCTTCAACTCCGGTATAACCAACATTTCCGTGAACACCACCATATACACCTTTATTCAATACACCAATGGTTCGGCTGGCTAAATCACCATGAGGAAGTATCCTTTTATTCTCGGTAACCACAATTATTCCTGAGCCAAAGTGACTTCGCGAGCTGTATTTTAATGCTTTAAATTCCTGAAATTTATTGTGATCGATTTGCTTTGGATTAATTAGGAACCAACTCTTTTGCCTGACGTAGGCATCCTTAAGTTTTAACTTGAAATCGGTTTCAGAGAAACCAAAGAAGCTGGCCATTTCTTTGGCAAACAAATCAGCTTCTTTATCAAATATCTTCTTAATTCCGGGCGCTCTTAAATCCATCCTTATCTCATAATATGGTACCGAAGTGGATAATATACTTCCATCATCGGCACAAATATTTCCACGTTTTGCCCAGATTTCTTCCGTATTACTTTTAAGGTCCTTTGCTGTTTGGCTCCACTTTTCTTTATTTGTATTCTGAATAATGAGAATCCGGCTGATTATAACAATACCAAATAAGGCAATCGCAAAATAAACGATGCCAAATCGTAAGGTTATAGCTTTCCTGATTTCCATTATTTAGTCTCTAATTTTTTAACTTTAATTTTCTTTGCCGGTTCAATCGGTTCAATCAGATCAATTTTGCGTTCAACGACCCTTTTCGCAACTTCTGACGGACGGTTGATATACATGAGTTCTGTTTCATGAATGACTGATTCTGCTTTATATTCTTTAAGCGAATCGCGAACCATTTCCATTTTGCGGATTGTTTTTTCAGTCCAGTACCGATTGGTAATTAAACCAATTCCCAACAAAGCCAGAAAAACCACGAACGGTAACTGTTTAATAACCTGCTCGCTGGCTAAAACGGTACCGCCGAGAATACTCTTAAAATTCTTCTTCGAGATTCGATCCTTTATATTTTTTTTAATTTCTGTCATGCGTTTTTTTCAGCAATTCTAAGTTTTGCACTACGGGCACGCGGATTCCGTTCAATTTCTTCTTCGTTCGGAACAATAACTTTGCGGTTTATAGCCGTTAGGGGTGACTCAACATTTCCAAAAAAATCCTTCTCCTGTTTTCCTGAAAGATCACCTGACTTGATGAAATTTTTCACCATCCGGTCTTCAAGTGAATGATAGGTAATCACAACCAGACGTCCGCCGGGCTTGAGCAACTCAATGCTTTGTTCCAGAAAATCATGCAAAACATCCATTTCATGATTGGTTTCAATGCGTAAAGCCTGAAAAACTTTAGCCAGATATTTACTTTCCTGAAATTTAGGAACACAAGGAGCAATTGCTTCTTTAAACTGTTCGATAGTTTTGATCGGCCTGGCATTTCGCGCCGAAACCAGTTGTTTTGCCAAACGTCCTGCATTATCAATCTCACCGTACTCGCGAAACATCGTACGGATCTGGTCTTCAGTATACGTATTTACAATATCGGCGGCACTTTGTGACGAATCGCGGTTCATTCTCATATCCAGATCACCATCAAAACGAAAGGAGAATCCACGTTCGGCAACATCAAAATCGTGCGAAGAAACTCCCAGGTCGGCCAAAATACCGTCAACCTGATTTACTTCGTAATACTTTAAGAAATTCCGGATATATTTGAAATTGTGGCGGATAAAGAAAAAGCGGTCGTCGTGAATTATATTGACTGCAGCATCCTCGTCCTGATCAAAGGCAAAAAGGCGACCCGTTTTTAGGCGGTTGAAAATTTCGCGCGAATGACCACCGCCACCAAAGGTAACGTCAACATAATCGCCATCTGCTTTAATTTCCAGCCCGTTGACACTCTCGTTCAGCAAAACAGGTACATGATATTCTCTTTCCACCTTTAATTTTCTTCATTACCACCTACAAGTCGATCGAATAAGCTCGCATAATCGTCCCATGATTGAGTGTAACTGCTGTATTCTGCGGCATCCCATAATCTGATCCGGTTGCCCTGCCCGGTAAACATCACCTCTTTTTTTATCCCGGCCTTTTCAAGAAAATTATTCGGGATATTCATCCTGCAACTTTCAGGAACCTGAATAATCTTGAAATTGTCGTAAAAAATATCGAGAATGCGGCTGTGTTGCCTGTTATCCCGATTAAGTTTTGATGTTACCTGCACGATACGCTTTTCCCACTCGTCCATGGTGTAAATATTCAGACACTTCTCATGAGGATCCTTCTCGACAGCCAATTGACCACCGGGAACACTGCCACCCATTTCGTTCTTGTAATCGGCTGGCAGCACTACCCTACCCTTTTCGTCCAGGGTCGCTTCTTTTTTCGAGGAGAAGTTCATTTTTTCAAGTGCCTAAAATCTATTTGTAAAAGTAATAAAAATCAATTAAAGTCAGCCATACTATTCCATATTAAGCCACTTTAAGTCACACAAATATATAACAAAATTGTTGATAACCTGTTTGTAAATTGTGGATAATTATCAATCATGCCGGATAACATTTTGAATATCTATTATTTGAACATAACACGAATACTGCTAGGAATCGTTAATAAAACCTTATAATTTGGATCACTCGTAGTCAAAAACCCTACAAAAACAAAATAATACTTTTCGATTCATATTAATGAAATCAATAAACAAAAACCAAAACGGATGACTTAAAAAGCCAAACAAACATCCATAACCGATTTATTTTATATTTTCGGCATCAATTTAAATACGAGTTATGGACACGATGAACCAGGAGCCCTTTAAACCAATCAACATCAAAGAAGTATTCAGGAAGAAGAATCCGAAACTTGCCGGAAAACTTCCAGGATTTGTTTACCGGTACATCAACCGAATCATGCATATCGATGAGATAAATGAAATTCTGGCCAAACACGGCAACGAAAAAGGAATAGAATTTGCCAATAGTATGGTTCAACATTTTAATGTACATCAAACCTTAATTGGCGTGGAAAATATACCCACAACAGGGAGTTATATTTTTGTTTCAAACCACCCGCTGGGGGGCTTCGATTCTCTTCTGATATTGTCTAATCTTGACCGGATATTGGGAAATGTCGTCACTTTGGTTAACGACATCCTGATGAATATTCCACAGTTACATCCCATTTTTGTACCGTTGAACAAACATGGCAGCCACAGTAAAGAAGTGGCAAAAAAAATCCACGAGGCTTACGCGTCGGATAAACAAATTTTAATATTTCCTTCAGGATTTGCCTCACGACGAATTAATGGGAAGATCCAGGATTATGAATGGAAAAAACATTTTATTGCCAAATCAATTGAGTACAAACGTGATGTTATTCCAATTCATGTTAGCGGAAGGAATTCATCTTTTTTTTACCGGTTGGCTAGTTTCCGAACTTTTTTCAGGATGAAATGGAACCTTGAAATGTTTTATCTGGCCGACGAAACATTCGGACATAAAAACCAGAAATTTACGATCACTTTTGGCAAGCCAATATCTTACACGCACTTCGACAAGAGCAAATCCCTCGACCAATGGGCCGCTGAAGTAAGAGACTTAGTGTATCAATTACCAAAACAAAAGTAACCTAAGATTAAATAGCCTAAAAAACCATTTCTGACAGATTTTTTTTAGTTTTGTACCTCTATAAATCAGAAAGATTAGTATGAAGGATATTATTGCACCTGTGCCAAAAGCAGCGTTACTTGCTGAGTTGACACCGGACAAGTTGATGCGGAAGACCAATAAAGGAGACAACGAAATCTACATAATTACCTACCAGGACTCACCCAATGTAATGAGAGAAATTGGAAGGGTAAGGGAAATTACTTTTCGTGATGCAGGTGGCGGAATGGGAGATGAAGTTGACATTGACGAATATGACACATGCGCTCAACCTTACAAACAGCTAATTGTTTGGGATCCTCAGGCACTTGAAATTATTGGCGGTTACCGTTATATTTTATGCGATAACCTTCCGGTCGACGAAAATGGAATCGTTCAGCTGGCAACAACTCATCTTTTCAATTTTTCTGAAAAATTTATAAAAGAATATCTTCCCTACACGCTTGAATTAGGACGTTCGTTTGTTCAGCCACATTACCAGTCAAGCAAGGCCGGAGCGAAAGCATTGTTTGCCCTTGATAATTTATGGGATGGATTGGGAGCGTTGATTGTCGATCATCCTGAAATTAAATATTTCTTCGGCAAGGTGACTATGTATACACATTTTCACACCCATGCCCGCAATCTTATTCAATATTTCTTTCTGAAATACTTTAACGATCATGAAAACCTGGTAACTCCAATCAAACCGATGGACCTGGGTATTGATATGGACGAAATGGAAAAAATATTCAACGGTGGATCATACAAGGAGGATTATAAAATTCTGTCACAAAAAGTAAGGGAATTTGGAGAGAACATTCCCCCGTTAATCAACTCCTACATGAACCTAAGCCCATCGATGAAAACCTTTGGTACAGTTATCAACGATCATTTTGGAAATGTGGAAGAAACCGGAATCATTTTAACCATATCCGACATTTACGAAGCAAAAAAGGACCGTCATATCGAAACATATTTACGCACCAAAGAAACAACAGACTGGCCTTTACCTGAATAACAAAACCATGTCATACTATAGCGAACACGAAAAATTTCATGTAGCTGTCGATTCAATTATCTTCGGATTTGATGAAGAAGGTCGGGAGCTAAAGGTTCTTCTGCTTAAAAGGAATTTTCAGCCTGCCAAGGGTGAATGGTCTTTGATGGGTGGATTCCTGAAGAGCAACGAAGGGGTTGACGAAGCAGCCAAGCGGATTTTAAACCAGCTTACCGGCCTTTCGGATGTTTACATGGAACAGCTTTACGCGTTCGGAGAATTAGATCGTGACCCGGGTGCCCGAATCATATCGGTAGCTTACTTTGCTCTCATAAAAATCAATGCGTCCGATCTTGAACTGGTGAAAAATCATGGAGCTACCTGGATTCCTATTTCATCGATGCCTGCACTCATTTTTGATCATTCAGCTATGGTTGCAAGAGCATTGAAAAAACTTCAGATCAGGGCAAGAACACAACCAATCGGATTTGAACTGTTGCCCGATAAATTTACAATTCCACAACTTCAGGCCTTATACGAAGCCATCTACAACAAATCGCTCGACAAACGAAACTTCAGGCGAAAACTTCTATCCATGGATCTTCTTGAGAAACTGGAAGAAAAAGAAAAAGAATCATCAAGAAAGGGAGCCTGGTATTACCGGTTCGATCCGAATAAATATGAAGACCTTCTGAAAAGGGGCTTCAACTTTGAATTATAAAGAAAGAGGGCAAACTGATAAACAGTTTGCCCTCTTTCTTTATTCTCAGCAATCAGATTCCATATACTGATATGGCATTATGCAACATCACGGGCCACTTCACCATGGTAGCTGATGTCCAAACCATCCTTTTCTTCCTTCAAAGATGCTTTTACCGGAATAATACGGTTCATGATTTTCAAAATAAACAGCGTAAAAGAGAAGGCATAAACCACAGCAAAAAGAATTGCCACGATTTGCTTGAATAAAAACAAAAATCCTCCACCATAGAAAAGACCGTCAACCCCATTTGTATTAATTGATTTCGTGGCAAATAATCCGAGACAGATGGTACCAATAACACCACCCATACCATGAACACCCCACACATCAAGTGCATCGTCCCATTGTCGTTTTTCCTTAAATTTGACTGCGAGGTAACACCCAGCTCCGGCAATAATGCCTATTAAGACAGCCGACTGAATGGTAACATAACCTGCCGCAGGCGTAATGGTTGCCAATCCGGCCACGGCACCGGTCATTAAACCGATGAAAGTTGGTTTCTTTTTGCCGGAATTCCATTCGATAACAAACCATGTAATTGCAGCAAAAGAAGCAGCAATGTCAGTATTCAAAAAGGCGGCAACGGTAACATCATTTACCGCCATCTCGCTTCCGGCATTGAAACCATACCAGCCGAACCATAATAAGGCAGTACCAATTGCAACCAATGGAATATTATTTGGAACGTGGTTTCGTTCCTTGCGGGCACCAACAAAATATACAGATGCCAGAGCAGCAAATCCGGCCGTAGCGTGAACCACAATACCTCCGGCAAAATCGAGCACTCCCCACATGGCAAGCAGGCCACCGCCCCATACCATATGCACAAACGGATAATAAACAAATATTTGCCAGAATATTAAAAACCACACATAAGCTTTGAACGAAATCCGGTTAATAAATGCGCCCGTAATCAAAGCAGGAGTAATAATGGCAAACATCATCTGGTAGGCAATAAAAATAAACTCTGGAAAATTTTTCGTGGGAGAAAAAACACTTTTTGGAGTTATTCCATGAAACATCGCCTTATCGAGGTTTCCGATGATGCCAAACAGATCGGTTCCATCAGTCATATTGCCGCTAAAGCAAAGAGAATAGCCAAAGAAGAACCAAAGTACAGTGGTTAAACTTAGCGAAACAAAACTTTGCATCATGATGTTGAGAACGTGTTTTTTACTTCCTAGTCCTCCATAGAAGAATGCCAGTCCGGGAGTCATAAGCATGACCATACTGGTAGCTAAAATCATGAACGTTGTTAATCCTACATCAAACATAAATGGGGGTTTTATTTGTTGTGTGGCAAAAATATAAATATTTCATCACTCCCCTTTTATCACTGGGATATATTTTGCAATTTATATTACTTCTTAACAACAACCCCCATCCACACATACACCTAAAACTATTTTTATATATTATTCAGACAATTACCCTATTTTATCCAGATCACCGCATTATTTGTGCCAGGTATATAAACAAAAAAACCTGCTTTAATTAAAAGCAGGTTTTTGACTTATAAGAATATATGGTTGTCGAGTTAAAGCGTCTTGGCAACTTCAGTTAAAGTAAAGGCTTCGATAAAGTCACCCTCTTTTACATTGTTGTAATTGTCAATATTTAAACCGCATTCATAACCTTTGTTGACTTCTTTCACATCATCCTTGAAACGTTTAAGCGATCCAAGTGTTCCGGTATAGATAACAATACCATCGCGAATAACACGAACTTTGTCCTTACGTATGATTTTTCCGTCGCGGACAATACAACCGGCAATGGTTCCAACCTTGGTAATTTCGAAAGCTTCCATCACTTCAGCAGTTCCGGTGATTTCTTCTTTAATTTCAGGAGAAAGCATACCTTCCATTGCTGCCTTTATTTCGTTAATGGCATCGTAAATAATAGAATACAAACGAATATCGATTTGTTCTTTCTCGGCAATTTTGCGTGCATTCACTGATGGACGAACCTGGAAGCCAACAATAATGGCATTGGAAGCTGTTGCAAGCATGATATCCGATTCGGAAATGGCACCTACCGCTTTGTGAATTACATTAACCTGAATTTCCTGAGTAGAAAGCTTGATCAACGAATCAGATAACGCTTCGATTGATCCGTCAACGTCACCCTTCACAATCAGGTTCAATTCCTGGAAGTTTCCGATAGCAATACGACGTCCAATTTCATCGAGCGTAATATGTTTCTGAGTACGAAGACCCTGTTCACGGGCCAATTGTTCACGTTTATTGGCAATGGTACGCGCATCACGTTCGTTCTCCATGACATTGAATTTGTCGCCAGCCTGTGGCGCACCGTCCAAACCAAGGATAATAACCGGTTCAGCAGGAAGAGCTACAGTTACCTTTTGGTTTCGTTCGTTGAACATCGCTTTCACGTGTCCAAAGTACTGACCGGCCAACAACACATCACCAACCTTTAGTGAACCATTTTGAACCAGAACAGTAGCAACATAACCACGTCCCTTATCAAGTGTCGATTCAATAACGGTTCCGGTAGCCCGTTTATTCGGGTTCCCTTTTAATTCAAGCATTTCTGCTTCAAGCAATATTTTTTCGAGCAGCAAATCAACATTCAAACCACTTTTGGCCGAAATGTCCTGACTCTGGTATTTTCCACCCCAATCTTCAACAAGGAAGTTCATGGCGGCCAATTTTTCCTTTATTTTTTCGGGATTTGCTCCGGCCTTATCAATTTTGTTTATGGCAAAGATGATAGGAACACCAGCAGCCTGGGCATGGTTGATTGCTTCAACCGTTTGTGGCATGATGTTATCATCAGCCGCAACTATAATAATTGCAATATCTGTTACCTGAGCACCACGGGCACGCATAGCGGTAAATGCTTCGTGACCTGGTGTATCAAGGAATGTTATTTCCTTTCCGTTCTTTAATTTTACATGGTAAGCTCCAATGTGCTGGGTAATCCCTCCGGCTTCACCGGCAATTACATTGGTGCTGCGGATGTGGTCGAGAAGTGATGTTTTACCGTGGTCAACGTGACCCATTACAGTAACAATTGGTGCACGAGGCAATAATTGCTCTGCAGTATCCGGTTCTTCTTCAATGGCTACCTGAATTTCGGCGCTTACAAATTCAACTTTGTATCCAAACTCATCGGCTACAACAGCCATGGTTTCAGCATCCAAACGCTGATTGATTGACACGAATAATCCCAGACTCATACAAGTTGAAATTACACTGGTCACAGAAGCATCCATCATGGTTGCCAGTTCGTTCACCGATACAAATTCTGTCACTTTCAGAATATTCTTGTTCTCGGTATCGCGTTCGGCCTGAGCAGCCATTCTATCGCTGGCAATCTGTCTTTTATCTTTGCGGTATTTCGATCCTTTGGATTTGGTTCCTTTCGTTGTTAAACGTGCAAGCGTATCTTTGATCTGTTTTTGTACATCTTCTTCGCTTACTTCCTTTTTAAGTAAGGGACGTTTTTTCAGACTGGACTGGCCACCTGCAGGTCGGGCAACATTTCCCGGATTTTTAGTTACGACCAGTTTTTTTCTTTCACCTGGCGGAACGGCTGGTTTTTCGGCGACATTGACACGTTGCTGATTTCCGGGAATATCTTTGGTAATACGTTTTCTCTTTTTCTTTCTATTCTGTGCCTGAGCCGAATCTCCCTGAGGAGTGGCTGGTTTGCGATCGCCCGGAAGTTCAATTTTTCCTACAACATTTGGTCCGTTAAGCTTCTCAACGCGTGCTTTAATTACAGTTGGCCCGGTTCTTTCAGTAACTACCGGTGCAACTTCCGGAGTAACTTCATTTTCGGTTGGTTTAAAGGAATCACGGCGAACTTTTTCGCGGTCTTTGCGCTCATCTTCCTTTTGCTTTTTACTCTTCTTTGCTGGCCTGGTTTTTTGGTTCAGCAAATCAAGGTCGATTCGGCCAACCACTTTCACTTCTTCAACTTTTGGAACATTTGTTGTCAAAACGTCAGAGTCAAAGCGATCATCTTCAGAAATCTCACGGGCCGGTTCTTGAGCAACTGCTTCAGGAACAACTTGCACTATAGGTTTTTCGTGTTTATGCTCTTTTTCTTGCTTAACTTCTTCTTTTACAACCGGCTTTTCCTGAATAATAGGTTTTTCTTCAATAACCGGCTTAGGTTGAACAGCCTTTGGTTTTTCTTCAACCGGTGCAACTTCTTCTTTTTTCCGGACCATACCATGCTGATCAAGGTCAATCTTGCCGATTATTTTTGGAGACTCTATTTCCTGACGGTTAGTGGTTATCACTTCTTCCTTGTGTTCCGGTCTGAAAGATTTTGGTTCACTTTGAGGAATGTGCTCAATCCTTTTGGAAGTATGTCCCTTTATAATGACCTCGTCATCTTCATAGTCATCACTGACATGTTTGTGACTTGCATCTTTCACATCATCCAATGAAACAGACTCCTGCACACTCCGATGACTTTTCAGATTGATTTTTTCAGACTCTTTTTTCAGGCTGACATCACTTTTATATTCCTTTTCAAGAAGATGAAACTGGTCGTCTGAAATCTTGTTGTTTGGATTTGTATCAATATCAAATCCTTTTTTGTGCAGGAATTCCACGATGGTAGAAATACCAACATTAAAATCTCGTGCTACTTTACTTAGTCTTTTAATACTACCTATAACCATAAAACCACTCAGTTAAATAAACCTCAAAAATATTTTTAAGGAATTAACGATGATGCAATCTAACATTCAAAATCTAAAAACCCCTAATTTTCATGTAAAAATTTGAATAAACTTTTAAGCTTACTCAAATTCATTTCTCAGAATTCGAAGAACTTCGTCGATCGTTTCCTCTTCGAGGTCGGTTCTTTTGATCAGTTCTGACCGGGTAAGGCTCAATACATTTTTAGCAGTATCGCAGCCGATTGAGCGCAATTGATCAATTACCCAGCTTTCAATTTCATCGGCAAATTCTTCCAAATTAACATCTTCGTCATCCTGAGCTACCTCGCGGTAAACATCAATTTCGTAGCCGGTCAGCTGACTGGCCAGCCTGATGTTCAATCCGCCCTTTCCGATTGCCATCGAAACCTCATCAGGTTTCAGGTAAACATCGGCACGTTTGGTATCTTCATGCAATTTGATGGATGATACTTTGGCCGGATTCAAAGCTCGTTGAATAAACAACTGATTGTTAGCCGAAAAATTTATAACATCAATATTTTCGTTACGCAATTCACGAACGATGCCATGAATACGCGATCCTTTCATTCCCACACAGGCACCAACCGGATCAATCCGTTCGTCGTACGATTCTACGGCCACTTTAGCCCGTTCTCCGGGAACCCTGACAATTTTTTTGATGGTAATTAAACCGTCAAATATCTCAGGAACTTCCAATTCGAACAAACGTTCGAGAAAAACAGGCGAAGTACGCGAAAGTATAATCAGCGGATTGTTGTTACGCAATTCAACTTTGTAAACTACCGCACGAAGGTTGTCTCCTTTTCTGAAATAATCTGAAGGAATCTGTTCAGTTCTCGGAAGAATAAGCTCATTTCCTTCATCGTCAAGGATCAGAATTTCTTTTTTCCAAACCTGATAAACCTCGCCGGCTACAATGTCGCCAATTTTGGTTCTGTATTTATTAAAAATATGGTCTTTTTCAAGTTCCATTATGCGACTGGCAAGATTTTGACGCAAATTCAGGATAGCCCTGCGGCCAAACTGGGCCAGTTTCACCTCATCGGTTACTTCTTCCCCAATTTCATAATCTGCGTCAATTTTTTTGGCGTCGTTCAAGGTAATCTGCAAATTCGGATCTTCAAAATCCTCGTCGGCTACTACCGTCCTGTTGCGCCAAATCTCAAAGTCACCTTTATCGATGTTAATGATCACATCGAAGTTTTCATCTGTGCCGTATGTTTTTTGAAGAACATTTTTAAATACATCTTCCAAAACGCTCATCATAGTAGCGCGGTCGATGCTTTTAAGTTCCTTAAATTCAGCAAAGGTGTCGATAAGATTAAGAGTCTCCATCTCGTCCCGGTTTTAAAATTTAATTATTTTTTTTGCTTCTTTAATTTCTGAATATTCAAAATGATGAACCTTTGTTACCAGTTCTTTCTTTTTCGATCCTTCAATTTTTTCTTTTGATGTAACTTCAAGATTAATTCCGCCATCATCAACCTGGGTCAATAATCCAACCAATTTAATACCGTTTGAAAGAATTACTTCAATTTCGGTACCTATGTTTTTCTTATACTGACGAACCAAACTGAAAGGTTCGCTTAATCCGGCAGAAAAAACAGATAATTCAAAATCATCTGCCTCGCGGTCCAAACCACCTTCAATATGCCGGCTAATTTCAACAATCTGGTTAATCGAAATGCCACTGTCACTGTCAACCATCACATGGATCACATTGCTTGCTGAAACAGTAACATCTACCAGAAACTGGTCTTCAGTCAGCTTTTCATTTACAAGATGGACTATTTTTTCTTTTTCGATCATATTTGTGTAATAAAATAGGGGACTCCTGATCCCCTACCTCTGGTTTTCCCAAATTCCGCGACAAAAATAGTAATTTTAATTAAATTGTCAAAATCAATTATTTAAGGATTCATTCAATCGTCACAATATCATTCAAGAGTAACCACCAAACATCATCATAAAATAAAACTTTTCTATTTTTGTCACGTTTGTTCTATCAAACAGACTATTACTTTAGTGAAAACAAATAAGAAAAAAATTATTAATGACCCGGTTTTTGGGTTTATTAATATCCGGTCAGAATTAATCTTCGATTTAATTGAACATCCCTACTTTCAACGCCTTCGGCGCATTAAGCAACTGGGATTATCTTATCTGGTTTATCCGGGAGCCAATCATACCCGCTTTGAACACGCACTTGGAGCGGTTCATCTGATGCGTTCTGCCATAGGAATTCTTCGCTTAAAAGGACAGGAAATTTCAGATGAGGAAGCCGATGCAGTAACAATAGCTGTACTACTTCATGACATTGGCCATGGCCCTTTTTCACATGCGTTGGAAAATACCGTAGTTCAGGGGATTCCGCATGAAAAAATATCACTTCTCCTGATGGAAGAACTGAACCGTCAGTTTGAAGGAAAACTTGAACTGGCTATTACCATTTTCAAAAACCAATATTCAAGGCATTTCCTGCACCAGCTTGTTTCCAGTCAACTCGATATGGACCGGCTTGATTACCTGAGCCGGGACAGTTTTTTTTCCGGAGTATCGGAAGGAGTTATCAGTTCTGAACGGATAATAAAAATGCTCCATGTTAAAAACGATGAACTGGTTGTTGAGTACAAGGGAATTTATTCGGTCGAGAATTTCCTGATTGCACGCCGGTTAATGTACTGGCAGGTTTATTTGCATAAAACAGTTCTTTCGGCTGAATACTTACTCATCAATGTTCTTGCACGGGCCCGTGAAATAGCACAGTCGGGCGACGAACTTTTTGCCACGCCTGTACTTAAAGCTTTTTTATCGAACAAAGTAACATTAGACGATTTTGCGAACAACAATTTAGTTGATGGCAGGCAGGTACTGGATCTTTTTGCCAATCTTGACGACAATGACATTATTGCTTCCATTAAAGAATGGCAAAACCATCCGGATGCAATTTTATCTTACCTGTCCGGATGCATCATCAACCGGCGATTGTTCAAAATTAAGATCAGCAAAAAACCGATTTCGGAACAGAAGATTGCCAAACTGAAAGAAAAAATATGTCGTCATTTTAATCTATGTGACGATCAACTTAAGTATTTCATGATTTCCGACACCATTACAAACAACGCATACAATACAGTTTCGAGCGATAAAATTAACGTCTTATTTAAAAATAATAAGGTGAGCGACATCGCAGTTGCATCAGACATTAATCTTTCGGTTTTCTCTGAAACAGTAAGGAAATATTTCATCTGTTACCCGAAAGAATTGGACATTAAATAATTAAAATCTATTTTTGCACGGCATTATAAAAAGAAATATGGAATTCAAAGCTCAAAGTATAGCTGATTTTCTGGGAGGTACGGTTGAAGGAGATGCCGAAATTTCGGTATCGAATGTGGCTAAAATTGAAGAAGGCAAACCAGGAACATTAGCTTTTCTTGCTAATCCAAAGTATAATAAATACCTCTACGAAACCAAGGCTTCCATCGTAATTGTGAATACCGATTTTGTGCTCGAGGCTGAAGTTAAGGCTACCCTGATCAGAGTTCCGGACGCTTACAAAGCTTTTGCATCGCTGCTCGAGCTTTATCAGCAGGCCAAGGGATTTAAAAGCGGAATTGAAAGTCCTTCCTATATTGACAGCACAGCAACCCACGGAAATGATATCTACATCGGCGCATTCGCCTATATTGGCAAAAATGTGAAGATTGGAAATCACGTCAGAATATATCCACATGTGTATATTGGCGACAACACTACGATTGGTGATGATTGTATCCTTTTCTCAGGGGTAAAAATATATGAAGAAACCATCATTGGCAAAGCGTGCATCCTACATGCCGGAGCTGTTATTGGATCGGATGGATTTGGTTTTGCCCAGACTGAAGATGGAACCTACAAAAAAATTCCGCAGGTTGGAAACGTAATTCTGGAAGACCATGTCGAAATAGGAGCCAATTCAACGATTGATTGCTCCACCATGGGATCGACCATTATCCACAAAGGAACCAAAATTGACAACCTGGTACAGATAGCCCATAACGTTGAGATTGGCGAAAACACCGTAATTGCGGCCCTAACCGGAATTGCCGGTTCTACCAAAGTTGGGAAAAATTGCCGGTTTGGAGGTCATGTTGGCGTTGCGGGTCATATTACCATTGGAGATAATGTTAACCTTGGGGCCATGACCGGAGTGGCCAATAGTGTAAAATCTGACAAAACGATGCTCCTGCAACCTGCCATGGAATTTGCACAAGCAGCTAAAGTTGCCGCGATTTTCCGTAACTTGCCTCAATTGCGCGAACAGGTGATCGACCTGGGCCGACAAATTGCTCAAATTAAAAAAAAGCTTGAAGACTAATAGTAAATAGGAATGATAGTCAAACAAAAAACATTAGCAAAAGAATTTTCGATCAGCGGAAAAGGTTTGCATACCAATTGCCTGGTTAACATGACTTTTAAACCTGCACCGGTTAATCACGGTTTTAAATTTCAGCGCATTGATTTGGAGGACAAACCTATTTTGAATGCCAGTGCCGAACATGTCGTTGATACCTCACGCGGTACAGTCATCCAAAGCCAGGGAGCCCGCTTAAGCACTATTGAGCATAGCCTGGCTGCATTAACCGGATTAGACCTTGACAATGTGTTAATTGAAATTGATAACGAGGAAGTTCCGATTTTAGATGGAAGCGCCCGTTATTTTGTTCAGGCCATAGAAGAGGCCGGAGTTGTAGAGCAGGATGCCGAGCGCGATTACTTTGTAGTTACCGAGCCGATCATTTATAAAAACACAAAAACAGGCTCCGAAATTGTTGCCTTACCCGATAACGATTACAATTTAAACGTTTTAATTTCGTTTAACTCTACAGTTTTAAACAACCAGTACGCCACATTAAATTCACTTTCAGAATTTAAGGATGAAATTGCGAACTGCCGTACTTTTGTTTTTCTGCACGAACTTGATTTTCTGCTGAAAAACAATCTGGTAAAAGGTGGAGATATGGATAGCGCCATTGTGATTGTTGATCGTCCGATTACACAGGAAGAACTTGACCGGATTGCTGATTTATTCCACCACAAAAGGGTTGAAGTAAAATCGCAAGGTGTCCTAAACAACATCGATCTTCAATACGACAATGAATGTGCACGTCATAAACTGCTCGATGTAATCGGTGACCTGGCATTGGCCGGAAAACGAATTAAAGGCAGGATTATTGCAACCAAACCCGGACATAGCGCCAACACCGAATTCGCCAAACTGATCAGAAAAGCGATCATTAAGGAAGAATCAAGAGAAAAGGCTCCGGTTTATAATCCAAACGCGCAGGTATTAATGGATGTCAACAAGATCAAGGAATTACTTCCACACCGCTTTCCGTTTTTATTGGTGGATAAAATTATCGACATTCAGAAAGATTATATTGTTGGGGTAAAAAACGTCACGGCAAACGAACCTTTTTTCCAGGGTCATTTCCCTGACGAGCCAGTTATGCCGGGAGTTTTACTCGTTGAGGCCATGGCACAGGCAGGCGGAATTTTTGTACTTCGAAATCTTGAAGGCAAATTTTCAACCTATTTTATGAAAATTGACAATGTCAAATTCAGGAAAAAGGTAGTGCCCGGCGATACCATTATTTTTAAAGTGGTTCTGACTTCGCCCATACGGCGTGGAATTGCCGAGATGAGGGGATTATGCTATGTTGGTGACACGATTGTTGCGGAAGGTGATTACATGGCTCAAATTGTGAAAATAAATTAAAAAGAAAACAGAATAAAAATGAAACAACCATTAGCTTACATACACCCAGAAGCAAAAGTTGCCGAGAATGTGGTTATTGAACCATTTGTAACTATAAATCACGATGTAATTATCGGAGAAGGAACATGGATCGGATCGAATGCTACCATTATGCCGGGAGTTAGGATTGGCAAAAACTGCCGGATTTTTCCGGGAGCAGTAATTGGCGCCGAACCACAGGATTTAAAATTTAAAGGCGAATATTCTACCGTTGAAATAGGCAATAATACAACCATCCGCGAATTTGTAACCATTAACCGGGGAACCGTGGCAAAAGGAAAAACGGTCGTTGGCAACAACTGCCTTTTGATGGCCTATGTTCATGTTGCCCACGATTGTGTTGTTGGAAACAATGTCATTCTGGTTAACAGCACACAGCTTGCCGGTGAGGTTATTATCGACGACTTTGCCATTCTTGGCGGAATGTCGGCTGTTCACCAATTCGTACATGTTGGACCTCACGTGATGATTTCAGGAGGTTCGCTGGTTCGTAAAGATGTACCACCTTTCATCAAGGCCGGACGTGAACCATTGTCGTATGTTGGAATCAATTCAATTGGATTGAGACGTCGCAATTACAGCAACGAAAAGATTCGTGAAGTACAGGAGATTTACCGCTATATCTATCAAAAAGGGCTGAACATTTCACAGGCTGTTGAAATTATTGAAGCCGAAATGCCGGCATCAACCGAGCGCGACGAAGTGCTGTTGTTCATTAAAGACTCCAAACGGGGAATTATCCGCGGATATCTTCCGGATTAATTTTCCTGAAAACAAAATAGCTGAAAGGCCCTGAATCATTTGGTTCAGGGCCTTTTTTATTTCATTGGGACAATGAGACTTCGTTAGTTCGGATTTATAATCCGTGCCAGAAAAGAGACTGTAGATTATCATACTGAATGAATAACGTTGGAACGTATTGAAAAATCCGTTTCAACAACGGGGAAATCTTCCGCACGAGTGTTTTGAACCCTTCCCAAACGGGGAAAGCTTCGGCACGACTGTTTTGGATCATTCCCAAACGGGGAAAGCCTCCGGACAAGTGTTTTGAACCCTTCCCAAATGGGGAAAGCTTCGGTACGAGTGTTTTGGACTGTTCCCAAATCAGGAAAGGTAAGGATCGTTGCCCAAATGCACCTACCGGACCACATTGCGGAAAGTCTGTTATACCGAACAAATTTTCAGCATTTATGTGAACGATGGCGAACTGACGACAAATGTTATCCATCGGATCAGTTCTTTTATAGTGGCTGGTTTTCAATTGATATACGGATAAATAAAATATGCTCAATACAAATTAAAGTTCAGAAAAGTACTATATCTTTGGTGATATATACGTTAGCGGTAATTTAATCCAGACTAATTTGATACTACATGACTAAACAGAAAATCTCATTCGATTTAGAATTGACAAATAAAATTTTTAAAGCCAACTTAGATTCATTAATCAGTGTTTCCAGAGACAGCATTATTGAACAAGAGAAGAATTTTCAAATTTTCATTGATAAGCTTTCTAAAGAAGAAGTAGATGAAAACTGGTTAGACAAAAGTGCCCACTATTCAAATATTGACTGGATATTGTTGAATTCAATTTTGTTGTCCTCTTTTTCATTCTTCGAACATCATGTGTTTGCACTTTGTCGAATCGTGGAAGATAGATCCAATAATAGAATTCAAATCGAAGACATAAACGGAAGGGGAATTTTCAAATTTTGTAACTATTTGTTTCTTGTAGGACAGATTCAGAATGCTGATAAGACAAAAAAAGTTTGGCAAGAAATCATTTATTTTCAAAAAATTAGAAACTTAATTGCTCATAATGGAGGTATTATGCTGACTGATCCAACAAAGAAATTGGAGAATCATGAGTGTTACAATTTTCTAAGAAAGAATAATGTGATAATGGCTGGATCATTGGGACATATTCGTATAAAAGACATATCTTTTATCCAAGTTTTTCGAGATTTAACCGCAGAAATAAGTGACGAGCTAACTTATGAGATTGCAGAAAATTATAAAAATAGCTGCTAAAATCAGCTATCCGGCCTTTCGGCAAGGGTGGTTTCGGTATTTATCTTTCCGCTCGTGCCGAGTACTTGGGAACCGCAAATCCGCACCAGCAATGAAAACATAGCAGATAAGGATTCCATCTCTTTTTTAAAAGATGGAATCCCTAAACCCCATGTAGAATCCCCCACCAGCGCGGATTTATAGTCCGTGTTGAAATGAGGCGATCGATTGGTGGAGACGCCCAAATTGGGCGTCTCTACGACGACACAAACCGATCAATCCAACCGAACAGCCGCCGCCTCTCAAAAATGGTATTCAGGAACATTGGGTGCAATCATTAATCAATACAAACGCATTTGTACAATTAACGCGCGAAAGATTCATTCTAATATTGCATGGCAATCACGACGATTCCATGACCACATTGTCCGGAATGAAGATTCGTTTCAACGAATTTTAACTTACATTGTAAGCAATCCGATGACTTGGGCTGATGATAAATTCTTCATACCTTAAATCTTGTTTACATGGGACTAACCCTCGTTTCAAAAGAGAACCAGATTCCCGGAAAGCAGAATACTTCTGATAAATGAGAACTTCTAACGGAGTGCAATTGTTATTCTTGCCTGAAAAGTTAATCTTCGTAAATAAAAATAAACATGACTTCCAGACTTTTATCTCCGATCACATTTAAAGATATTACCCTTAAAAACCGGATTACGATTTCGCCCATGTGCCAGTATTCGGCCATCGATGGATTTGCCAACGACTGGCATATGGTACATTACGGAAGCCGGGCTGTTGGTGGCGCCGCACTGATCATTCAGGAAGCTACGGCTGTTTCTCCTGAAGGCCGGATTACTCCTGCCGATCTGGGAATATACCGGGAAGAACACCTCGAAAATTTAAAACGGATCACCTCTTTTATTCATCAACAAGGTGCCGTGGCCGGTATTCAACTGGCTCATGCCGGACGAAAAGCAAGCTGTGCGGTTCCCTGGGATGGAGGCAAACAGCTTAAAGAAAATGAAGGAGGCTGGACTCCCGTTTCACCCTCTGCAATTGCATTTAATGCCGATGATCATGCGCCGCAGGCTTTGGATCCGGATGGAATTAAAAAGGTAATTAATGATTTTGGAACCGCTGCAAAAAGGGCTTTCAGTGCCGGTTATCAGGTAATTGAAATACATGCTGCACACGGTTATCTGATTCACCAGTTTCTATCGCCGTTAAGCAATCAGCGCACCGATGAATATGGCGGCAGTATCGAAAACCGGATCCGTTTATTACTTGAAATTTTAGGAGCTATTCAAACCGTCTGGCCGAAAAATCTTCCGTTGCTGGTCCGAATATCTGCAACCGATTGGGCTGAGGGTGGCTGGAATATTGATGAGGCGGTGAAACTTTCAGCAATATTAAAAGAACAGGGCATTGACCTGATCGACTGCTCTTCGGGCGGCCTGGTTTCTCATGCAAAGATTCCGGTGTCGCCGGGTTACCAGGTGGAATTTGCTGAGCGGATAAAAAAAGAAACAGGCATTTCAACCGGAGCTGTTGGATTGATCACCGAGGTGAAACAGGCCGAAGATATTTTGGCGAATAATCGTGCTGACCTTATAATCATTGCACGGGCGTCTCTTCGCGATCCCCATTTTGCGCTTCATGCCGCACGCATTCTGGACGATATTATTGACTGGCCATTGCAGTATCAACGGGCCAAACCTTGATTTTATATGAGCTAAATAACAGGAACAATTTAGCATCCTATTTTTTGGCCTGAAAGGCCTGCATATACTAGCCCGGGGCAACGCCCCGGGTTAATGAATGGAGATCAAAATCGTCCGCACAATAAGGTTCATTAAAAAGAAATTCTTATTCCGGACGAAATGGATCATATCTTTTCCCCTGCACAGGTGTCGTTTAATTCCCTGCTTGCTGCTGGCAGGCGTCCGAAAAAAGGTGTTTGCTTTATTCAACATCCTTGCGCGGACGGTTTTCATCCTGCGTTCTTAACCCAGGGTGGCGTTTCGGATCGTTCCTCCCGAAACTATGCCCTGGGCTAGTATATTTTGGCCTTTCAGGCCGGGAAAATATACTGTCTAGGACTTGTGTATACAGCGTAGCGACGTGTAGAAAGTGGAAGAAAGCTCTTCCTCTAAAACGGGGTACACCCGTCGTCATCAACATTAAAGCCCTAACCGGGCTTAACCAAATGACATTGCCCTTCAGTGTTTGGTGTGGAAAGTACGACAATAAATAGCCTAAAGCACTCAACACGATTTGCTTCAAAAAAAGAAAGGGCAACTGCTGACTTTTCGATCAGCAATTGCCCTTTACCAGCACAAACAAAATCGTTATCTTTTGCTTAACACGTCTTTTTCGTATTGCTGAATTTCAGCAATATAGTCCATTCCAACAGCGACACCGGCCTGTAAACAATAGTAATCCCAGACGGCGCTGAAAGGTTTGGTTTTCAATTCTTCGAGCATCGCCAAACGTTCGAAATTCTGACCAGCTTCTTCCAGTTCCAGTAGAGACTTGGTAGGTTCGAGCATCGCGATCAAAAATGCCTTTTGCGTAGCTCGTGTACCAATCACATAAGCGCCGATCCGGTTAATCGAAGCATCGAAGAAGTCGAGCCCAACATTAACCCGGTCCATAAAGTTATTACGAACAATTTCGGAGGCAATGAGCTGAACATCTTCGTTAAGGGTAACAACATGGTCAGAATCCCAGCGAATAGGGCGGGTAACATGCAATAAAATACCATCAACAAACTGAAGTACCGAAGAAATTTTATCTCCAACAACTTCAGTCGGGTGAAAGTGACCGTTATCCAGGCAAAGAAGAATATTGTTCTTCATCGCATAGCCCATATAGAATTCGTTCGAACCAACAGTCATCGACTCCAGTCCAATCCCGAATACTTTGCTTTCCACCGCATCCTTCATGTGCTCTTTCGGATATTTAACCGCCATTGCCTCGTCCAGAGACTTTTTAAGGATAGCGCGGTAGCCGTTACGATCGATCGGAGTGTCTTTCGATCCGTCTGGAATCCAGGTATTGTGCACACAAGGAGTTCCCAATTGTTTACCAATTTCGGCAGAAATGGCGCGGCAACGGGCAACATGCTCCACCCAGAATTTGCGTATTTCTTCGTTTTTGCTCGAAAGCGTAAATCCACCATCGGCTTTTGGGTGGGCAAAACAGGAGGCGTTAAAATCCATACCGATGCCTAACTTCTTGCACCAGTCGATCCAGCTTTGGTAGTGTTTTCCTTCAATCTGGTTGCGGTCAACGCGCTCACCCTGAAAATCGCCGTAAATGGCATGCAGGTTCAGTCGTTGTTTCCCCGGAAGAAGTGACAACACTTTTTCGAGGTCGGCACGCATTTGTTCGATGGATGTGGCTTTGCCCGGGTAATTACCGGTAGCCTGAATTCCACCGCCTGAAAGAGTTGCATCGGGCGTTTCGAAACCACCCACATCGTCGGTTTGCCAGCAATGCAGCGAAATAGCCACATCGTTCAGCTTTTGCAACACGGCATCCGTATTTACTCCCAACTCTGCGTATTCTTCTTTAGCCAACTGATAGGCCTGTTCAATTCGTGATTTGTTCATTATTATCTGATTTAAAAGCCTCCCCCAAACCCCCTCCGAAAGAGGGGGCTTAAAGAAGCGGCATTCATTAATTTTTATTTTTCAATGAAGGTTGTATCAATTTTGACTCTTGCCTTCAAACCTCCATGACCTATCTCCCTTCCCTATTTTAGGGAAGGGTTGGGGATGGGGCCTCTATTTCACTGGATACCGGAATGTGTAACTTCCTGATCCAACATTCACCGAAATTCCTTTATCGGTTTGTTTCAAACTTCCTTTGATTGAAGCCGTCATCGCCAGGGCATTAACAGTAATCTGATCGGCTTTTGCTGCAGGTAAAGTAACAGTAGCTGTAGTATTTGCCGGAACAGTCACTTCGTAAACGAAGTCGTTTCCATCCAGTTTCCAGGCCGATTTTACTTTTCCGTAGAGTGAGGTAAATTCCGCATCAGCATTGGTCAGGCCGCCTCCCGGATGAGGAGCCAGCAAAATGTGTTTATAACCCGGATTTTCAGGATCGATGTCTATACCGGCCACATGGCGGTACAACCACTCGCCGATAGCTCCGTACGCATAATGGTTAAAGCTGTTCATGCCCACATCCTGAAACGATCCGTCAGGCTTCTGTCCGTCCCAGCGTTCCCAGATGGTAGTTGCGCCCTGTGTTACAGGATACAACCATGATGGATACTGCTTCCGGTTAAGGAGCATAAAGGCCAAATCATCGTATCCCTGAGCTGAAAGAGTTTTACACAGCAATGGAGTACCAACAAAACCTGTTGTTAGGTGTCCCATTTTCTTTACATCGTCGGCCAGGTATTTTGCTGCATTCGGAATTAAACTTTCAGGAAGTAAATTGAAAGCTAAAGCCAGGGAATAAGCGGTTTGTGTATGCGAAACCAACCGTCCTGTAGGGGTCACAAATTCTTTCTGAAATGCTTTTTTGATGTTTTCGGATAGTTGGGCATATTTTTTCGCATCGTCGTTTTGCCCGATTAGAGCAGCAATTTTGGCGAGCAATCCGGATGAATAAGAATAATATGCAGTAGCAATCAAATCTTTTTCGGTGGTGGCACCCGGATAATCTGAATTGGTCGTGGCAAAAGCCAGCCAATCGCCAAAATGGAAATCGCCGGTCCATATCAGGTCCTCTCCTGCCCTGCTTTTCATGTATTCAACCCAGGCTTTCATGCTTGGATACTGCACTTCCAAAATACGTTTGTCCCCATAAGTCAGGTAGGTTGTCCATGGAACAATGATAGCGACATCAGCCCAGGCCGTTGAACCTCCGGCACCTTTCAAAACATCAGGAACTACGTATGGAACTTTACCATCGGCTGCCTGATCGGCAGCTACATCACGCATCCATTTGGTGTAAAAGGGAGCTACATTAAAATTGAAGGCAGCCGTCATGCTGAAAACCTGGGCATCGCCGGTCCAGCCAAGGCGTTCGTCGCGTTGCGGGCAATCGGTTGGCACATCCAGAAAATTACCTTTTTGTCCCCATTGAATATTGTGCTGGAGCTGATTGATCAACGGATCGGAGCAAGTAAACGAACCAGTTGGTTTCATGTCGGAATGAATAACAACTCCGGTAATCAGATCGAGTGATGGCTGTGCAGAAAGGCCTTCAATCATCACAAATCGGAAACCATGGAACGTAAAATGAGGTTCAAAAATTTCCTCACCTTCTCCTTTCAGAATATAAACATCGGTGCATTTTGCAGCACGAAGGTTGTCGGTATAAAAGTTTCCTTCCTTTGTCAACACTTCAGCAAACTTCAACGTTACCTGATCGCCTTTTTTGCCCTGAACTTTCAGTCGCACCCAACCCACCATGTTTTGGCCCATGTCAAAAACGGTTTCGGCTTTTGGAGTGGTAATCAATTTTACAGGTTTGATCTCTTCGATGGCTTTTACAACCGCACCCTGTGGTGCAATCAGAATCTTCTTCGACTGATCAACCAGCGAAACCTTTTCCCATTGGCTATCGTTAAATCCGGCATTTGCCCAACCTGAAATTTCCTTTTGGGCATCGTAGGCTTCGCCATTATAAATATCTGAAGAAATGATCGGGCCGTTTGAAACTTTCCAGCTTGCATCAGTACCAACGATTTCGCTGGTTCCGTCGGTATAATTAATCTGAAGTTGAGCGAGAAGGGCAAGTTTACTTCCATAGTATCCATTTTCATTGCCCCAGCCAATGTTTCCGCGAAACCAACCATCTCCAACTATTGCTCCGATTGAATTTTTTGCCTGAAGCATCGACGTGACATCGTAGGTTTGGTACTGAATCCGGTTTTTATAGCTGGTCCATCCCGGAGTAAACAAATCGGCACTCACTTTTTTGCCATTCAGGAACAATTGGTAAATACCCAGCGAAGTGACATATACACGGGCTGATTTAATTGTTTTGGCCGCAGCAAAATCTTTCCTGAAATACTGAGCCGGCTTGGAGCCTTTTACCGTAGGTTCAGATCCAAAGCCCACCCAAGAAGCTTTCCATGATTCAGGCTCAAGAATCCCCATTTCCCAACTGGCTGGAGCGCTCCATGCCGAAACCTTGTTTTTATTATCCCACACCCGCACCTGCCAGGCAACTCGCTGCATCGATTTTAATGCCGGCCCTTCGTAAGCTACATTTACCGATTGTGCTGAGTTTACTTTTCCGGAATTCCAGATTAGTTTGCCTTTGGCTGTTTGGTCAGTAACCTTAATTTCATAGGCAGTCTGAAGTACATTTTCTTCAGCCGACACGATTTGCCAGCTTAGGCGTGGTTTCTGAACATCAATACCCAGTGGGTTGGTATGATACTCACAGATCAATTCTTTCACTTCGGTTTTGGGAGCAGAAAAAGTGCTGAATCCACTAATTAGCAACAAAAAGATGAAAAGTTTCATCAGAAATACCGATTGTTTCATATTGGTTAGTTTTAGGTGTTGTATTTTACTTATTGAAATTTCTTATTAAAGTTAAACCTGTTTCGTCCGAAAAAGGCCAAAGTTTTGTTCTGCTTCATTTTTCGGACGATTTTTTTTCTTTATTTTCTTCCTCTACAAATATTCCTGTGCGCTGCACCGTCTGCAGCAGAGCTGCACAATATTTGTAGATGTGGATTCAACAAACACGAATTAGGTGCAGCGCACAGGAATTTATTCCATATAAAAGACTTCTTCCAGAGCAACCGTAACGGGCGAATGATCAGGATTGGTCTTCATGATGTCGGCCATAAAAGCCCACCATTTCTGAACAATTTCGGTTTGTCCAAGTTCTTGCGAGCCTTCTGCTCCACTATTTTTCTGAAAGGCAAAGAGAGTGTTGGTTTCTTCATCCAGAAAAATGGAATATTCACTTACTCCCGAATCTTTCAGGAGCTGGTGCAATTCGGGCCAAAGTTCGTCGTGCCGCTTTTTATATTCTTGTTTCTGACCTTCGTTGAGGTACATTTTGAAAGCTAATCGTTTCATTATCCGAGAGCATTTAATTCAGGGTATAACCATTTGGCAATTCCGATAATAATAACCGACAAAAGAATTGCGCCAATACCTAAAAGAATCATTTTGTAGGTTTTCTTTGAAACACCTTTCCATTCCTTGCGGTAGAAACCCCAAAGGTTGGCAGTCAGAATGATGGTGGCCATGTGAAGTGTCCACGAACTGGCGCCGTTGCCGATTTTGGTTTCACCCATCCCATAGAAAAAGAATTGCAGGAACCAGGTAGTTCCGGCCAACGCACAGAAAAGGTAGTTGCGAAGCAGCGGCGTTTTTTTGTCGACGAAGTCGCCACCTGTTCTATTTTTGAAAATCAGGGCAGTTGTCCAAATCAGGTTGGTAGTCAAGCCACCCCAAAGAATAACAAAAAAGATAATGTTGTTTTCGAAGAGGTATTTAAACCCGCCTCCGGCTTCGGTCACAAAAGGATAACCCTGTTCCACCGCCAACGACCTGGCAGCGACAGCCATTTCTTTCCCTGCATCAATCCCAAAACTGAAAAATGCACTTAAAACACCTGAAACAATGGCAATCATTAATCCTTTAGACAGCTTGAACTCACTGTTAACTCCCTCTTTGAGATGTCCGAGGTCCTGGTCCTTCTTAATTCCGGCACGTCCGCTGAGAATAATTCCAACCAACAAAATGGCAATACCGAGCAAAACAATTTGTCCACCCGTACTGCTAAACAAATCAGTGAACGATAGTCCCTCAGGGATAATTTCAGCAACACCGGGAACATTGCGCAAAATGGGCAGTCCCAGCGAACCAACGACTGAAGTAATACCCAACAGCACCGAGTTACCCAGCGACATACCCAAATAGCGAATGGCCAGCCCATAAGTCAGACCTCCGATTCCCCATAGCAAACCCATAATATAGGTATTGAGGACAACACGTCCCTGGGTAGTTTGTAAAATTCCCTGCCAGTCAGGAGTGGTCAACAATACAGCAAGTAATGGCATGATCAGCCATGAGAAAATTCCACCGGAAATCCAATAAACTTCCCAGCGCCATTTTTTCACCCAATTGTATGGCATGTACCAACTTCCCGAGGCGCCGCCGCCAATGGTGTGAAAAATAATCCCTAATAGTGCATTCATAGTTTTGTTTAGTTAGAATTTATCTTTTATGACTTTATTAGCTAGTTTTGTAAAGGTAAAGATACTTAGGATTTAAAGCATATCAATGTGCGAAATGATTCTTAATTTGCACAAAATGACACCAGAAGAAGTTTACAATCGCCGTGATCAATAAACAGTGGATTCAGCGCGATCAGAAAGAGGGAAATAGCATGTCTAACGAATCGTTTGTAAAATATATCAATGCCGGACCACTCGACAAGGAATGGGGCTTATACCTCACGGTGGCCGGATATGCGCAGATACCGCCTTCGCTGGTGTATCCTCCGCGGGTACATCCAAGCGGATACTTTTTTACCTGGGAAAAAGGTCGGGTATTGCAGGAATACCAGATTAATTACATCACCGAAGGCTCCGGAATATTTGAAACCAGCACTGATCAGTTTCAGGTTGTACCCGGATCAATGCTTATTCTGCGCCCGGGAATGTGGCACCGATACAAACCCGATGTGAATACCGGATGGAATGAGCACTACCTTGGATTTAACGGCGATTTCTGTTCGAACTTATTTAATGAAGGATTTTTCCAGTCGGGAAAACCGGTTTTGTATGTTGGGTTTCAGGAAAGCCTTATGAAATTATTTCTTGAAATCATTCAATTGGTGAAAGATGAGAAAACAGGCCATCAACAAGTTGCGGCAGCCAACACCATCCTGATGCTTAGCAAGATTCTTTCAGTAGTACGAAATCAGGAATTCGCCGGAAAAACCATTGAACGCATCATCCGTAAGGCCTGTTTGTATTTCAGGGAAAACCTGAATACGAATGTAAACATTGAAACGCTGGCGGATGATCTGAATGTGGGATATTCATATTTCAGGCAAATGTTCAGGAAATATACGGGGATATCTCCAACCCAGTACCATTTATCATTGCGGATACAAAAAGCAAAAGACTTGCTGGTTTCAACCGATCAAAGTTTTAAGGAAATTGCCATCGACCTTGGATTCGAATCTTATTTCTATTTTTCACGGATATTCAAGGATAAAACAGGGAAAAGTCCGATGGAATTCAGAAAAGAAAATCAGCAAACTTAAAGCCTCCCCCCGACCCTTTCTAAAAGAGGGTGAGAAAGACAAGCTTCGCCCAAACCCTCTCTTTCAGAAGTGCTTTGGGGGAGGCTTTTAAAATACAAAGATGTTTTTTTGATTCCTTTTTTCCTGGAAAGTTCCTTTGCGAACAACTTTTACAATCGACCGCCGGTTAACTTCGTGTTGTTCTTCCGTACAGGTTACACCGTTTGCACATTTATTCAGCAACCGGGTTTCACCATATCCCTGGTAAATTAATCGTGAAGGATCGATACCTTTTGAAACGACATAATCAAATGCCGCCCGAGCGCGTCTTTTTGAAAGTAGCATGTTGTATTCGTCACTTCCACGCGAGTCGGTATGCGATTCGATCCTCATTTCAAGATCAGGAAATTCTTTTAGTTGGGCAATCAATTTATCGAGAGTAACTGCAACTTCAGGACTAATTTCCGTTTTATCCAAACTATAGTTGATATACTCAATATCAATAACCTGAAGCGCTTTTCCATCTTCAATTTCCATGCTTTTTGGAGCCGGATAATTGTCGGGTATTGCTTCTGCTTTCTGCTCCAGAAAAATTTCAGAAAACACTTCATCGTTTGGACGAAGCGCTGAGGTACCAACAGATTTTTCGTTTTCAAAATAAAACTCTTTGGTTACATTGACAATATAATTCTGCCCTTTGTTCACTTCAAATTCAAATTGACCGTCGTTTCGTGTAGTACTGGTAAATATTGTATTCCCACTTTCGTTGATTACAGAAATGGTTGCATCGCTAAGTATATCTTTGGTATCACGATCACGAATAACTCCTTTGATAATAACCGGAACATGTTTAATTTTCAGAAAGTACAGATCATCGTCACCTTTTCCACCAACACGGTTTGAGGTAAAATATCCTTTCATTCCGGTTGAGTCGAGAGCCAGTCCAAAATCATCCCTGGGAGAATTAACCGGAAAGCCCAGGTTTTCGATGGTATTAAAAACCCCCTGCTCAGGAACTGAAAAATAAATATCAAGACCACCCAATCCACCATGCCCGTCGCTTCCAAAATAAAGAACACCGTCATTGCTGATAAACGGGAAAAATTCATTGCCTTCCGTGTTCACTTTTGGCCCCAGGTTGAATGGTTTACTCCACAAGCCATTCACATTAACACTGAAGTAAACATCTGATTTTCCATACCCGCCAGGCATATCGGAAGCAAAATACAAAACAGTTCCACTTTTGTCGATTGAAGGATGCCCGACTGAGTATTCGTTGCTGTTGTACCTGAAACTTCCGGTCAACTTCCATTCACCATCTTCAAATACTCCATGAAATAGTTTTAAGTTGGTGACCCCATCCCTACTTTGCGTAGTTTTACCCCTCAAAAAACTATTTCGGGTAAAATAAATAATATCTTTTGGTACATAAAATGAAACAGGACCATCGTGATAGGGAGTTTTCAACTTTGGAGCAAATGGTTCCGGTGAAGATAAATCACCATAGGGACCAATTTTTGCTGAATACATATCCAGATAAGGCAATTCGTTCCATCGATAAGTAGCTCCGGATTTTGCGCCAATTGAGGTAGACGAAAAAATAAGTTTCTCTTTGTAAAAAGCTGCCCCAAGATCAGAACCAACCGTATTAATAGAAGTATTCAGAATTTCATAATTTGCCGAATCGCGCATCAAAAACTGGATGTATTCAAGCAGTGAAACCTGAATATTTACCCGGCCATCTTCAGGTCTTAATTCAGAGTATTCCTTCAACCGCTGTTCTGCCATCAAATATTTTCCGTTACTCTTCAGTGCCTGTGAGTAGTTAAAAAGGTCTTCCGGTTCTTCTACATGCCGGTCGATCAATTTTTTCAGCCATCGTTCAGTTTCTTCTGTATTTCCGATGTTCCGGTTAGCCTCCGACAATCGTTTCACGACATAATTATCTGTAGAGTCTCTCTGATAAGCATATTCGTACAATCCTATGGCTTCGACAAAGGCAAATTCTTCGAAACTTTTATCAGCAAGTTTGGTAGTAAGTTTCTGACCTGATCCCTGAATTGGATACGCAAAGACCAAAATCATCAACAACAGAAATATGTAAATTGATCTTGCCATTAACACTGATAATAAACTTAGAAATACCTTGGAGACCGAATTCTTCCACTTTTGGGATTGAAATCATAACTGATCATAAACTCGTGTGTACCATTGTTATATGCACCAAGTTTATTCGTTGGAAAATCGTAAGAATATCCAATTTTAATCTGATTTGTAACCTGTAACTGAAACAATCCACCAACTGAATCCCCAATCCTCAACATCGTTCCCAGCCAAAGACGATCGTAAAATAAAACTGTACCATTAATATCTATTGATGCAGGAGCATTTTTAACATATTTGGCTAAAATGGATGGTTTAAATTTAACAATTCTATTTACATTGAATACATAACCTGTCATAAAAAACACGTGTAGCTTTTCTCTGCTGGTATTCTGGACTGTAACGCCATTTTTATTGATATTATTTTCAATAAGTTTTGGAACTGACAAACCAATGTAATAACTATTGGTATAAAAGAAGGTACCAACTCCTAAATTTGGCAAAAAACTACGGTTAATATCATTGGCGAAAACCGGATCGTTGGGATCATTTGTTGTAAGATCTGTTAGTCTGGCATCATAAAAATTTACACCGGCTTTTAATCCAAGTGCCAGCGTTCTGTTTTTACTAAAGTATAAACGATAGGAATAGTCAGCATATAAACCGGTCTGTTTTACGGGACCAATATGATCGCTCAAAAGTGATAAACCTAAACCCATTTTGGTACCGCCAACCGGAGTATGGGCAGCCAATGTTCGCGTATCAGGGGCGCCAGGCAGTGAAGCCCATTGATTACGGACTACAGCCATCACGCTTAACAAGTCTTTTGAACCCGCATATGCCGGATTAACCGTCTGCAAATTTTCCATGTACTGAGTATACATCGGATCTTGCTGAGCATAGGAATCAATACACCATAATAATACTACGGTTGCCAGAATAAATCGGACAATCAACAGTTTAAAATACGTTATGTGAGCAGGATCCCTCAATTTTTTTGTTTCTTATTTTTTTAATTTTTCACTATCGGTCTAAATAAATAGATCCGTTAATATTTTCTTTGCCATCCAGTTTCAGGACGTAAAAATAGGTACCGCTAGGAACAGGGCCTCCACCAGACTTGGCTGTTCCATTCCAAAATCCATCGTTCCCCTTTCCTTCCCCATAATTATTCGATTGGTATACAACATTACCCCAACGGTTGAAAACAGTAATCTCAACCGTTTTGTATTTGCTAATGCCTTTAATTTCAAATTTATCGTTAATGTCATCACCATTGGGAGAGAAAGCTTCAGGTACGAAAAATGAATTATCATTGATAAAAACCAGAACACTTGCTTCATCGCAATTATTAAAATAATCGCAAATCGAATAAACAAACGAGTCGGATCCCACGAAGTATTGATCAGGCAAATAGTTGATTACCGAATCACCAACGATGTTTGCAATTCCGTTCAAAGGTGATCTGTTTATTTTGAGTGTAAACGGATCCAGACCTTTTGCCGGAATATCATTCCTTAAAACATTAATATTGGCTACAATATTGATAATCGTATTTATTGTATCCTGAATGGCCTGTGTATAAATATTAACCTGAACGGAATCCTTGTTGGAGCATCCGTATTGATCAGTAACCGTTAAATAATATTTCCCGGCCCGGTTAACTACCGGATGACTTGATGTATTTCCGTCAACAATATTCCCGTTGAAAGTATTCCAGGCATATGAAAGGTTTTCTCCTTTACTTTTTGAGCCATCCAGCATCCCCGACTGGTTAATTCTTAAATACATATTCTCTCCTGCATTCGCTTTTACAGCATCAGCCACCATAATACCAATTGTTTCGGTTGCCGAATGACCATATTTATCGGTAACCGTAAGGGTATAACTTGAAGTTACTCCGGGAGTAAACTTTGGTGTTGGGCTATTCGGATTATCCAGATATTCGGGAGGCTCCCAGCGATAAGTCAAACCATCGCCCGAACTGCCGCTTGCATCCAGAATAGTTGATTGACAGGAATTAGATAAAATAAATTTCGAGTTCCCAACTAATATAGTTGAATTCGAAATTCGTGCTATTGGCCAAACCGTATTTTGCCCGTTTACAACCACAGCAACGGCTTTGGTATTGGTACATCCCGATTGGTCAGTCTCAACAACTGTAGGATAATAGATTCCGGGCTTAAGCCATTTCACTGTGAATTCCGAAGTTTTCTCTCCGGAAACTATGATAGCTTCTGACACCGTTGCCAAACTTGTGAATGTTGGCCCATTATATAGGTACCACATGTAGGTACTCCCACCATGATTTTCAACCCTCAGACCCCGGGTTTCATTTTCAAGAACAACAATAGCGCCCTGAGCCATGGACATAGCCACAGACCATAACACCAGCACAACAGCCAGTATCAGACGTTTATATGTTGAACTGAATAAGGTCATTCCATTCAAATTATATTTTCACTTATGTGAAATTGGCAACAAAACAATACACCTTGCCCCCTACCCACAAAATCTTTGGTACAAATTTTTTTGATCAGGTAAGAACCGACCATAAAAAATAATCCTTTTACCAATTACCCGAACTCCGGACTGCAGGATAAACCCACAGTCCGGAGGAACAGTATATTGATAAAAGCTATTAAATCAAGATATATTAACCAGGTGTTAGTTGGTAGTAATGCCAGTTGTATGCGGTCTTGAAACAGCCGTAGCGCCGGAATCAACACCTGATTCATTATCGGAAACACCATTGCTCGTTTTTGCTGCAGAAATAGCAGCAGTAGCGGTAAAGTCAGCGGCTGTACCGGTAGCATCAGTCACGTTAGTGTAAACATTGGTGTTATCAATGGTGTAAGTAATTGTCACTGCAGCGTTATCGCTTACCGTAACCACACCGGCAGCAATTGAGGCATTGGCTGACAACGCAACTGTTGAGGTATATCCTCCAGGAACAGTTAAATTCAAATTAAATGTATATCCTGTATACGAACCGCTCAATCCTGATGGTGTGACTGTATAGACAACAGTTGTATTGCCATGGTCGTATTGAACATCATTTCCTGACAATGAAACGCTCACTGCGCCATTGTAACAAGAGGTTGCGTTCGCAGCAGCAATCGCCAATGTAAACGGACTTGCTGTAATCTGAACAGGAAGTACTTTCTCATTGGAACAACCATTAGCGTCTGTCTCTAGCAAATGGACATAATACCAGGTACCAACCGTTACACCAGTAGCCCAGGTAATGTCGGTAGTTGCAGACGAGGCAGCAGTTATCGCAGCATCGGCACCTGCAGCAGTAGTTAAATTAGCTTTGGTCACCGACCATAAATAGGTATTTCCGGCGTGGCTGGTTACAGAATAACTGTGTTTAGCTCCGGGAGCTGGAGTTGATCCGGTACTTTGACCGAAAACATTACTTCCTGCAAATAAAAAGAGAGCGAAAATCGAAAGAATTAATAGCTTTTTCATTGTTGTAAAATTTAATTGTTAAATAAAGAAAGAATAATAAATTTGTTAAAATGATATCTAATCTGTTGTTATTTCTGGTGTTGGTAATGCATTAACTGTATAAGTCCCATTGGTATAAGTTATATTGTAATTAGTTAGACCGGAACCTGCAGCAGCCGATGATATAATCGTATATGTCCCAGGATTTGCTCCTTGAGCAGTTCCTGTACTGGTTAGTGTGACAGAATTTGCTGTATCGCCGTTGATCAAACCTGATGAAGTAAATTCAGTTCCAGTGAATGAATCTGAATCTCCAAAACATTTAGATCGATTGTCTGCTATAATTGTAAGTCCTTTCAGATTGATGTTAACTGAACCATCAAAAAATGAAAAACTATAATTGGCAGAAACCAATGTGCCTGTTGTTACTGAAATCAAAACCGGACTTGAAGATACCTGAGTCATACTGGTATAGCCAGTTGACAATATCGGCAAACCTGAAACAGAGGTTGATTCAGTTTCTCCGTTGGCAAAGCCCGTCATCGTATAAGTCAATACAGGAGTAGCATCTCCGTAGGTAACACTTTTGTTTTCTGCTGTAACTGTTAATATTTTTTCTCCAACGGTCAGGGTTCCGTCACTGTAAATGATCGCATAGTTTCCCGCTAAAAAGGTTCCACCTGCGGCGGCCGAGGGTGCAATCGGATAGGTATTCACCACCGCCGTTGCAGGTGAACCTGCACTCGAAAGGATGACGCTTCCAATCGTCTCACCGTTCTGAAGACCAGAAGATGTAAACTCTGTTCCGGCAAAAGCAAGGGTACTTCCATAGGTTTTGCTCTGGTTATTGGCGGTGATGGTTAACGAACGCTGATTAATAGTCAGGTTAGCTGCCGTATAGGTCAATGTGTAGTTGCTGCTCAATGACAGGGTTCCCTGAATAATCGCATAGTTTCCTACTGATTCGCCTGCTCCCCTTGTTAGCGATCCACTGAAGGAATCCCCTGACTGTAGAGCCGGTGAAAAGGTATAGGTCAGGGCCGGATCAGCATCGCCATAGGTTTTGCTCTTCGCGTCAGCTGTAACGGCAATGGTTTTTGAAGTAATCGTTAACGTTACAGCAGTTCTTGAATTACTAATACAACCGGTTGTTGTATTTCGAGTTTCGGCATAATAGGTGTAGTTTCCTACATTAATTGCGTCCGGAATATAGGAGGTACTCCCGGCAAAAAGAAGTGATCCTCCAGTAAGTTGATCATACCAATCAATGGCTTCGCCAGCTCCCGGAGTTGCAGATATTGCAGTTGAATTTGTAGTTCCAGTGTAGGTTTTTGGTTGATTATTTGCAGTTGGCGCTGAAGGCACGGAATTAAGTGTTGCAGTAACATCTAACCTGGAGGCACTTTCACAACCATTTACAGTTTGGCTGGCATAATAATGATTGCTGTTGATTAATGCTGTTGTAGTTACCAATGGATAGCCTCCGCTGGGAGCTAAATACCATTGGATGGTTGTTCCTGTTGCAACCAGGTTAGCTACAGTTGGCGATGAGTCTGAACAAAAGGATTGGCTTGTTGAACCCGTCGGAGCCAATGGTGTTGCAGGCTGTGAATCAATAACCACATTGGTTGACGGCAAAGAAGTACACCCTGTTGCCTCGGAATACAGTTGCGACTGAGGTATAATCTGAATGGGCTGACTTGGGCTACTCCAAAATAATCTGGCAACCGCACCACCTCCATTTTCATAATACTCTAAAATTATATCATATTTTTGGCCAGCTGAAAGACTGATACTGCCTGTATTATCAATAGGTGCATGGTCAGTCCAATTGTTAATGATTTGTGATCCATTTACCCAAAGCCTTATTCCATCATCACTTGAAGTTGTAAATATGTACGTTTCAGTAAAACAAGGCTGAACCTGGCCAGTCCACCTCGCAGAGAAAAGATCGGAATTAATAGTGCCATCGGGACTTCCGGTGCCCCAATCATAATTAACAGTTGCATCAGTACGTGTTAAAATCGCCGGAGATGTAAGGTACCTGTTATTAAAATATTCAGCATTTAGACCTGTGCCCGACCCAGGACAAGAAGTACCGTTGTCTTCATTTGTTACGGTATAAGTATAAGTTTCAGGCAGTAGACCTGATATGGTTGTACTTGTTCCTGTTCCGTTAGTAGTTATGCCTCCCGGATTTCTTGTTAATGTCCATGTTCCTGATGCAGGTAAACCGTTCAAAAGAACACTGCCTGTTGCAACTGCGCAAGTTGGCTGGGTTACTGTTCCAACAGTTGGCGCCGGTGGAGTTAGTGGCTGTGTGTTAATAACTACATTACTCGATGGCGCCGAAACACAACCTCCATCGTTTGTTACAGTAAAATTGTATGTTCCGGCAGCCAGGGTTGAAATTGTTGTACTTGAACCTGAACCCGAAATATTCCCAGGAATTATTGTCCAGTTTCCTGAAGGTAATCCACTTAAAACAACACTACCTGTTTCAACCGAGCAAGTTGGCTGTGTAATTGCGCCAACCGAAGGAGCCGAAGGTTTATCGCCGACTGTTAAATATCCGGTTGTTGTGACAAAATAAGTATTGTTTTTATTATCTGCGATTGAAGAAGTTGACCCCCATGTTCCACATACCCTGTCAATATCTCCGAGTGTGAGACTACCTACTGCGATATTCTGGTCCGCAGCAATACTTGCAGAAGCGGTCCCTGTCGCACCGGGGCGAATATTCAGGTTTCCGGAAACTGATGTTCCGGAAGGGATTGTTTTTGCCAAAGTACCTGATAAAACAAGATTGTTATAAGAGACTGCAGCTAAAGTCTGTGTCCCTGTCCTAAACCACACCACAGTTCCGGTCCCAGCTTCAAATGTTCCACCGGAGCCGCTAACACTTCCGCCAATTTTTAAAGTACTTGAATTGCCATTGATTGTTCCAGCAGTTCTTGTCCAGTTTCCGGTAAAAGTATGGATAAAACCTGACCCAAGATCAAGGGTTCCACTACCACTTTTTGATAATGCTCCGCCATTCACATTACCATTAAATGTTGCAGTTCCAGCCGTTTTTGTCACTGAAACAGTCCCGTTTGTAGTAAACCCATCAATACTATTTGCGGCAACCGTTCCACTTAGGGTTACACTTCGAGCACTGAAATCCAAAGTTCCACCACCGGTATTGGAAAGATTGCCCTGAATAATCAAATTTGTACTTGGGTTTGCCGTTGAGCCAGCACCACTGAAGGTTAGATTTTGATATGTAATACTTCCATTTATTATAGGTGATGAATTGGTATAAACTATTGTAGAACCAATCGCAGGAGTGGAATCGATTCTTGAATAATTACCAGCAGTAGTTGAACTGTTAACTATGATTGTCCCACCGTTAATATTCATGGTGGTCGTAGATATTGTCAACATAAAACTACCAGGATCAAATGTACCGTTTGTAAGTGTAAAAGTTCCGATTGATAAGTCATTGCCCAGGGTTACTGAGTTTCCTGATTTATTAATGACCAATACTCCTGAACCAGTACTTGAGATACTTCCGTTAAATGTCTGGACATTTGTTCCAGTGAAAGTAACTGTACCAGAAGAAACTGCAGTTGGACTAAATGACCAATTCCCAGTTAAAGATATCTTTCTGGAGGAGCTTGATGCTATCCAAATCCCAGTACCACTAACATCACCATTAACATTTAGGTCATCATTATTTCCCATGCTTAAAATTCCGTTAATGGTAATTCCGGCACAAGTTCGGTCACCACCAGTTGTAACTGTTGCTCCCACATCAATAACGACCAAATCTGCTACTACAGGTGCAACACCACCAACCCATGTTGAACCAGTCGCCCAGGCACCTCCTGATGCCGTGCTTGTTATGGTTGCCCCATTTACATTTTCCACTACTAAAATCAAAGTAGCCAGCAAAATCAACAAAACCCCTATTTTTTTGGAAAGAAGTAAACTTCGCATCATAGGCCCTGAGTTAACGGGTCCATACTTGTGCTGGAGGCGTAACTCAAAGAAGTGTTTGCCGGATGAAATGTTTTTGGAAATTTAAGGGATTGACCCGAAAGGATGTTTGCATAAAATACAAACATAATATTTTTCTGATAGCGATGCAGGATGAAAAAGGAAGGGGGGAAAACAAAAAAAAATAAATCATAGAAATTCACCATTCGCATCGGGATCAATAATCGCTCAGTAAAAATAGTTTTATAAACCAATTATGGTTGGTTCAACTATCAAAACCCCCAAACAGCATATCAAAACCCCTGTTTCAATGATCAAGCTTTTCTAGAATTCCTGCGAAATTAGAAAATAAGTACAAAATCTTCTGAAAGCCCTGATAATGCTATGAAATAAAGACTAGATTATCTTTATTTCATATTCAAAAACCTCAATCAAATCACCGCTCCTCAATTTGGCCCGTTTACGAAATTCTTGTTCGCCATTACGCCAAACCAGACCATCGTCTACCATCATTTTAGCCTGCCCGCCAGACTCACTGATACGCATAATTTTTAAAAGCTTAATCAGTTCTATATATTCCTCTCCTTTTAATTCGTATGTCATAGAAGCCTCCCATAATTCCTCCCAAGGAGGTGGATTTTTTGTTTTATAATTATTTCATTGATCAAACCATTCCGAATTTATAAAGCTCTGCCTTTCCCTTGATGGGAAAGGTTGACAATTAGGTTGTGTTTTAATTTTCCCGGCAATTTATCGACCACCAGTTGGTATGAATGATCGATCAGTTCCAAAATCAGTTTTGAGCTTAATGAACCATCCATCATCACTGTATTCCAATGAGCTTTATTCATATGGTAACCTGGTCGTATAGCCGGAAATTGCTCCCGAAGTTCGATGGCATGTTCCGGATCGCATTTCAGGTTCAGGCTAAACTCATCAACCAAATCAGTTAGAGCAAACATTTTCCCCATTACTTTAAAAACGAGCGTGTTTTCATCAAATGGGAACTCTTCGGTTACTCCTGGTTTTGAGATACAATACTCCCTGAATTCTTCGATATTCATTGTTTATAAATGATTAAATAGCCAAAGATACGAATGTAATGGAAAATGGGAATAAGGAAACGCTAAATCGCACTGACCAAAGGATATCAGGATTTTCAATTCTTAAGAAATTAAAAAGTTCAATTAAAAAATGGCTATGAATGAATAATAAAGCAATTTCAGCTTTACATTTGTCCGTTATTTTCGAAAAAAATAAGGGCTAATAACCACTTGACATGTCGGGATCGCAGCATCATTCGGGATTGAGTAAAGTTACCTTCGCCGGATTATTAATAACTATAGGAATTGTATTTGGGGACATTGGTACCAGTCCGTTATATGTGGTAAAAGCAATTATTTCAGGAGCTGAACATTTCGACAAACTTTTGGTGTATGGATCCATTTCCTGTGTTTTCTGGACGCTTACCTTGCAAACAACCTTTAAATATGTTTTTATTACCCTAAGAGCCGACAACCACGGGGAAGGTGGAATTTTTGCCCTGTTTGCCCTGATGAAAAAGAAATCGATTTGGGCAGCAGTGCTTACGATGATTGGTGGCAGCGCGCTTTTAGCCGATGGAGTAATTACCCCATCCATTACTGTTACCTCATCCATCGAAGGATTACGACTGATAAATCCTGAAATTCCTGTATTGCCTGTTGTTTTAATTATTATTACTGCCCTATTCTTCGTTCAGCAATTCGGAACCAATTTTATTGGAAAATCATTTGGCCCGATGATGGTAATCTGGTTTGGAATGCTTGCTGTTTTGGGCCTTGCCCAGCTCTTATCCTATCCCGAAATTCTGAATGCACTGAATCCTGTTCATGCCTATAATTTTCTGACTCAACACCCTAATGGATTTATTTTGCTTGGCGCGGTATTTTTGTGTACCACAGGAGCAGAGGCTTTGTATTCGGATTTAGGTCATTGTGGCATTAAAAACATCCGGGTTTCATGGTTCTTTGTAAAACTAAGTCTGGTATTAAATTATTTGGGGCAAGGAGCCTGGCTGATGAACCATCCTACTCCTGTTCATGATCTTAATCCGTTTTATTCCATAATGCCCAGTTGGTTTCTTTTCCCCGGAATTTTGATTTCAACTGCAGCCGCTGTTATTGCAAGTCAGGCATTAATAACAGGTTCATATACTTTAGTCAGTGAAGCTGTCTCCATGAATTTCTGGCCAAAAATAAAAGTCCTGCACCCTACAACTATTAAAGGACAGGTGTATATCCCCTTTGTGAACTGGCTTTTATGGGTATTTGTTTGTTTTGTCGTTTTATTCTTTCAGGAATCTTCGAACATGGAAGCAGCATACGGACTTTCAATTACCATTACCATGATTATGACATCGATGCTGGTTATTCATTATTTGCTTGAAAAAAAAATTCACTTTATATTACTCGGATTACTTGCCGTAATCTTTGGAACTATTGAGGGCTCATTCCTGATAGCCAACCTGCATAAATTTCCGAATGGCGGTTGGTTCTCCATCGCCCTGGCTTTTATTTTCCTTGTGGTAATGATTGGTTGGTTCTTCGGTCGGAGGATAAAAAACCGCCACATAAGTTTTGTCAATGTCAACAAATATTTACATTTATTCGATGACCTGAGCCATGACAAAACGATCCCGCAGATTGCCACTAACCTGGTATACATCATTAAAGCCAACAACATCCATCAGATCGAATCCAAAATTATGTATTCGATTTTCAACAAACAACCTAAACGTGCCCAGACCTATTGGCTGTTGCATGTGGATACCGTTGACGAACCCGATACTTTCTGTTATGAAATTAACCAGATTATCCCTGAAACTTTAATCCGAATCGATTTTCATCTTGGATTTAAGATCGAGCCACGCATCAACCTTTACTTTAAAGAAGTATTGAAAGACATGGTTGCGAATGGTGAGATTAAACTTTCAAGTTCATACACATCGCTTAAGAAACACCATTTCCCTGCAGACTTCCTGTTTGTCAACCTCGACCGTGTTATGTCAAGAGATTATAGCCTGTCGCCCTGGGAAACCATTGTTATGGGTCTTCATGCTTTTACCCGGCTATTTAGCATCAACGATGTTAAGGCTCTGGGATTGGACTCCAGCAGTGTGATTGAAGAAAAAGTACCGATTTCGGTCGAACGACCACTTAACCGGAAAATCCAGCGGGTAGAGTAAAGAGTGGTCAGTCGCAATAGGCAGTCACAGTGATCACTGCAACTGAGATTGATTACCTTTTTTGTTACGAGATGCGAGTTCCGGGCTAACACGAAACCCGCATCCCGTAACTCGTAACGTTTTGCCAGATCACTGCGACTGACCACTTTTTACTTCCTCTCCGGAATAAGGTTCACTCCTACCCTCACAAGCAAGGTCAGCATCAGGAAATAAACTGCCGGATTAAATGTTTGCCCTGTCACCAGGGAAAGAAGTAAAACCACACCTGCCAGCCATAAATAGTAACGGGTCATCGCTCTCCATTTTTTCATGGTCCATAATCCTGCAAAAATCAGGTTGGAGGGGAAAGCCCAGAAGAGGTTATAATTGGGGCTCATGGCCGGGTGCTCCGAAAACAAAGTGAACCAGCCAATAATGAAGCCTGCAAATCCACTCAAAGCGAATAATCCATAATCGAGCCAGTAATTCTTCTTTTTCAGGAGATATGAACGGACAGTAATTCCGGAAACAATAAGAAAGAACACGGCAAAAACAATCGCTGGCCAGGGCAAATCGCTTTTCAGTTTCGAATTGGGATATTCAAGTAAAGTGCGGGTCTCCCTAACCAAAGGCAGAGCTTTCCCGTCGATAGTAATTTCTGCCTTTGCAAACTGGCCCATCAGGTATTCAGGTAAAAACATTTGTCCGTAAGACGAAACCGGCTCCTCAGCCTTTTTACCGACCAGAAAATCAATACCCAGATCAAACCATCGAAATGAATGATGGAATTTTTTTATCAGATCGCGGTAACTTTCTGTCGGATGATTATCAGTAAACCGAACTGGCGAACCTGAATTGTGTTCAATCATATCGCGAACCCGGGTGGCGCAATTGTCAATAAAAAAGTTGTAGCGGTACGTCCGGTTTTCCGGTCGGACATTTTCTATCAGAGCCTGATACAACTGGGTCTTCCCTTCCGGAGAAAGATTCAAAATCTGCTCGTAAACACTGCGTTGATCGTCTACATATTCAGGTAAAAAGCTGCTGAATTTCTGTCCCATCATCAGATAATCGGTTTGTCCCTTGGCAAAACGGTACAGAAAATTGGGTGTTTCGAAACTAAAAACGCCGTAGTTGAAAACCACATCAATTCCTTGAGCCGGATCATTTACACGAATAGCTGTATGCCCATACATCGAATAAACTGCTTCGCCAGGGTTACAGGTTAATATACTGAAAGTGGCTTCCTGACTCAACTGCTGAGCCTTTATCGGTTGATGAAAAATCAGAATTGTGCTGAAAATAAAGAGCAACTGGCGAAGGTTCATAATTCGGAATTTTGGCTTTAAAGATAGATGTTTTTATACAAATCAGGAGAAAAATGAGTGATCTGCTTACCATATATATTCAATAAAAGACCAACTAATCCTTTATTCAGTATTTAGACCGGATAATAGTAGTAAGTCTGCCCAAAATTTGATAATATTGCCAACTTGTTTTAAAAAGAGAGATATGGGATGCAGCGGATGCAACACAAATATGGATTTAGACCGGCCGGCCATGCTTGGCACTTACGACTGGCTCAACGATATACCTGACACTACCAACGAATCGAACATTGTAGAAATACGTTTTAAAGGTACGAGAAAAGAGTTTTTCAGAAATGAAGACGGGATACAACTTAAACGCGACGAACTGGTGGTAGTAGCCTGTTCTCCGGGACACGATGTAGGGGCAGTTTCGCTTACCGGCAAATTGGCCGAGCTTCAGTTTAAACGAAAAGTGAAAAAACCGGAGCGGTACGAATGGAATAAAATATACCGGAAGGCCACTCCTGCAGATGTGATCAAATGGGAAGAAGCCAAGGCACGCGAAAACAAGGTGATGATTCGCGCCCGGCAAATTGCCAACGAACTTCAGTTGAACATGAAAATTGGAGACGTGGAGTTTCGGGGCGATAACAACAAAGCCATTTTCTTTTATATTGCAGATGACCGGGTCGATTTCCGTGACCTGATAAAATTATATGCCCGCGAATTTTTCATCAAAATAGAGATGAAGCAAATCGGTGTGCGGCAGGAAGCCGGTCGTATTGGCGGAATTGGCTCATGCGGGCGAGCATTATGCTGCTCAACCTGGCGAACCGATTTTTCGAGCGTGACCTCGGACATGGCCGTAAAACAGGGTTTATCGCCCAACGCCGAAAAAATGGCCGGACGATGCGGCAAACTGAAATGTTGCCTGACTTATGAACTTGACCATTACCTGGAAGCGCTGGAAGATTTTCCTCACGAACTTCTGACTATTGAAACCGATAAAGGAATTGCCCGGCATTTCAAAACCGATATTCTTCAGAAAAAGATCTGGTACATGTACGATAAATCTGACGGACGTACATTCGTGCTTAACCTGGAAGATGTAAAAAAATTCCTGAACCTGAACAAACGTGGACAAAAACCATCGATTGACGGGTACTATACCGATGCCGAACCTAAAAAAGAAAACATGATGAACGTCGGCGAGTTAGATCAGAAATTCTTTACCAAACCAGACTCCGGAGAGAAAAGGCATAAAAAAAGAAGAAGACCACAGGGGAACCGTCCCCCGGGAACTGGAACTGAAAGAGTCCGCCCAACAGTTAACCGGGCACCAAAGGCATAAGAAATTAGGAAAGTTATAGAAATAAGGCTATGTCAGTATTCAACGAGATTCTGATATTTATGGCAGCCATGGTGGCTGGCTTTATTAATGCCATGGCAGGTGGAGGAACGCTCATCAGTTTCCCTGTATTACTGGCTGTCGGAATTTCGCCTGTTGTTGCCAATGTAACCAATACCGTAGCGTTGGTTCCCGGAACCATTGGAGGAATGTGGTCGCAACGAAAAGATTTTAAATCGCAATATCAACGTTTGGTAAAACTACTCCCGGTAGCCATAGTTGGTGGAATCGCTGGCGGTCTGCTCATATTAAACACCAGCGAAAGCGCTTTCCGGAGCATTATTCCTTATCTCATTTTAGTTGCTACTTTGCTTTTGGCCGCCCAGGTTCGTATTAAAAACTGGGTAGTGGCTCGTATCGGTCAGGCACATACCGAACATCACAATCCAATGGTGATGATGAGTCTTGTTTTTTTGGCAGCCATTTATGGCGGTTATTTTGGCGCCGGATTGGGAGTCATCCTGATGGCCACATTGGGTTTGGTAACCGACGAATCGATGACCCGACTGAATTTTCTGAAGCAAGCCCTTGGGTTTGCCATCAACTTGGCTGCTGCCATCTATTTTGCCTTCTCTGGTAAAGTGGATTGGATGATTGCCCTGGTTATGATTTTTGGATCGCTGCTGGGAGGATTGATCGGCGGAAAACTAGCCGGAAAAATGAAACCGGAAGTGTTGCGATGGATTGTAGTAACTGCAGGATTGATCGCTGCAGTGGTCTTTTTTACGAAAGAATAAGGGTATTTGAAGCAAGTGCATAAATTCAGATAAAATCATTTGTAAGGTGGTCGCCACTTTTCATCACGATCATTTGTTTGTCAACCTGAAGGATTCCGAAAAAGCAATGGCAGTTTTGAATGAATTATCTGAACAAGTCAAAGTCAGTTCATAAAATGTTAGAATTAGCGTTGTTGGTTATCTGTTTTGAATATCTTTGAAAACAGATTGTTAAGCTGTTCAACATTCATGAAGATTATAATCTTATACTTTTTAATCCTTATCCCTTGTATCACCTTTGGGCAATTATTCCCTGAGGTGCCTGCATTCAAGGGAAATATTAAAAAAATCATTGAAAAAAAGTATGGCAAAGAGTTGAATCCCTGGCGAAAAGATTCAGGGAGTTATAAACCTGGAGTATTTTCAGGTTGGAAATCCATTTACCTGTTTGATGAAAACTCCATACTCACCAAACGAATAGATGCATTCAATGGAAAGGTAAATATGTCGTGTTCATATCTGACTAAAACCGAAGGAACGAAAAAGATCGTACAGGAAAAAACGAAGGACTATCTCTCGGATCAAAAGGAATATATCCTTGAATATGAAAATTTTATGGATGAGGATGGAAAAGTCAGAAAAGTAAATTTCTGGGAACAGGTTTCTCCGGAAAGTTCAAAAGAATTGTTTCTTATTGAAATGAATGCAGAGTACAATAAGAATAAATTAACCTCATTTACACGTTTTAACATATCCGCTACCGGCGATACTGCTTCAAGCGAAAAATGCCTGTTAACCTACGATACAAAAGGCAGGCTGAAGCGGATTGACCGACAAGACATATCGTCAGGATTCACTACCTCTATTCAATACTATTTCAATGAAAAAGGGCTTGTCGGACATTATTCCATCGACTTACTGGCCGAAATTCAGGAATATGGAAGAAGACAAATCCAGAATATTTATTTCAAGTACGATAAGCGTGGAAATTGGACACGCATGTACCGGAAATCGGGCAGAAAAAACATTCCGGAGGCAAAACGGACGATCAGGTATCGCTAATTTTTTAATCTTGTTATCAAAAGCAATTCACCCCCAACCTGTTTGCCCGGAATACCTCAATATATCCATTTGATAAAAATCAAAAAAAAACTACATTTATAAACATCAATTATTCTTATCCTTGTTCTAAAGTACGGATAAAAAATAAATGATTCCGAATGTGGTTTTCGAATCCTGGCCATATTTCACTAATCTGTATTTCAGAACATTCATTACAGGATTACCATCAGCATCAAAGCAATAGCTTTGCTGATGTCGTTAGGATAAAGATATGGGAAACTTATTTCGAAATCATGATGATAAAGTGTAGACAGAAGGCGAAGAATGAAACATCAGATATTATTTGCAACCTTTCCGGATCAGGACGGGATAAAAAGCGAAATGGTATGCAAGACATAATTTTCATCCAATGAATGAGAATCCAATCAAATCCCTGAAAGTATTAATTGTTGAAGATGATGAATCCAACTGCCAAATTTTAACACTGTCAATCAGGAAATTCGCCAAGGAAATCATCATCTCCTCCTTTGGTGATGAAGCAGTTGAAATTTGCCGCAACAATCCGGACATTGACCTGATCCTCATGGACATGCAATTGCCCGAAATGGACGGATACGAAGCCACCCGGCTGATCCGTAAATTCAATACCACAGTGGTCATTATTGCGCAAACAGCCTATGCACTATACGGCGACAAGGAAAAAACGCTGGAAGCAGGATGTACCGACTACATTTCGAAACCGATTAAACGTGAAAACCTTACGAAGCTAATACAGAAATATTTTGGAATATGACACCAAACACGTTGAAAACAGAACAGAAACAAGAATTGATTGCCAGCTTAATTAATGAGGGTGAAAAAGATCAGGCTATTCAATTACTGAATGAATGGGCTATCCAGACTAGTTTTAATGAGGTCATATTTAGTATTCTGGAACCAATGCTGATCAACTGGGGTAAACTCTGGATGCAGGGAAAACTCTCGCTTGCCCATGGATATATCAGTGGAAAAGTTGCGGAAGAATTTTATCTTCTGGCCGCCAATGATCCTGAATTTAAAAGTTCTTCCGGCAAAATAAAAGGCACGGTTATCCTCGGCAATGCGGAAGACGATTTTCATCCTTTGGGTCGCAGGCTTGTCCGAATTTATGCGCAGGCTGCCGGATGGAACATCATAGATCTGGGAACTGACGTACCTTCAGAAGTATTTATTGAAAAAGCCATTGAAAACAATGCTGATATCATCGCTATTTCGGCCATGATGTTCACCACTGCAAAAAATATATTGAAAGTAAGACAGGATATTGATAAAAATGGCTTGTCAGAAAAGATAAAACTGGCTGTGGGAGGTGCGGTTTTCAAACTCAGGCCTGAATTGGTGTCCGAAATAGGAGGCGATGGAACGGTAGATACAGCAATAGATTCACCAGACCTATTCGACAGGCTTATAAATCAATTAAAAATCAGGAATTAATTTATATGAACAGTTTAGAGCGAATTTTAGCTACGGTAACCGGTAACGAAACTGATTATCAGCCCTTCACCATGTTACTTTCGCTATACGGTGCAAGTTTGATTAAAAGCGACACTTCTACTTATTATCGCGATCCTGAAATTTGGTTTGAAGGTCAACAAGCCGTTGTTGATACGTTCGATCCTGATATCGTAATTTCACCCTTTTCATTTCCCATTGAGGCCTCAGCCTTTGGCAGCGAACTCGTTTTTCTGAATAAATATGCTCCAAATATCAGGAAACCGATCATCACCAGCTTGTCGCAAATAAATAGTTTGCAAATTCCTGATTTTGAAAAATCAGAGGCAATAAAGTTTTTTTTGAGGGGAAACGAATTATTATCCGGGAAATACAAAGGGAACAAGGCCATTGCTTCACCGATCCACTCTCCGGCTGATTTGCCTTCACTGCTTATGGGCATTGAAATGTGGATTGACACCTTGCTTTTTCACCCTGAGTATATTGACCGGATCATGCAAAAAACCGTTGAGCATTTTGTACGATTAGGCAACGAGTTTTTGGCTGGCGGAACCACATTCCTTGTCGTACCGGTAAATTTCACCAATCCGATGATGATTACCGAAAAAATATTTTCGAAGCTTTTGCCTTATCTGGAAAGTGCATTCAGACAGATAAAAGGCCCAATAGTAATCCACAACGGAGGCTGCAAAATCATGTCTTTTATCGACCGTTTTGTTAAACTTCCGAATGTTATTGCTTTGGTGCTTGAACATACTGAAAGTTTTGATGAAGCCCGACGCATTATTGGCGACAAGACCATATTGATGGGAAATTTTGACGGACCCAACTTTGTGAACCTTAACAGAGAAAAGGCAACAGATATTACCTCGAAAATATTGAATAACCGTAAGGCTGATAAACATTTTATTTTTGCCACATCAAATGCCGATATTCCCTATGATACACCGGTTGAAACAATTAAAACGGTTGTAGATACGATTCGGAATTTCAGGAAATACGATTCTGTTTAGGGATAATTGAAATTAAAATAACGCAGCGTCAGAAGTATAAAGCCGTAAGGATGAAGTAAATAAAACTTAAATAATTTGAATGCACTCAAACCTGGTCATCATCGCATGTAGTATTTTCAGATACGAACTGGAGCATTTGCAGCAAACAGGGAAAATTAATGTTCCGGTAATTTACCTGAATTCCATGCTACATATGTACCCAAAGGAACTTCAAGTGCTTCTTGATGCCAAAATAGAAGAATATTCCAATTTCAGGATTATTCTGATGTTCGGCGATTGCCATGCCCGAATGGTTGATTATGAAAAAAAAACAAATGTAGTCAGGACTCCCGGGATAAATTGCTGCGAAATTATACTTGGTGAAGAAAAGTACAGGAAAATAAGAAAAGACGGTGCATTTATTCTTTTACCCGAATGGGCTGAACGATGGAGAGAAGCGTTTATTGATTTCATGGGATTTAATTCATCTGAAGCAATCAAACCATTTATGAGCGAAATGCATAAAAAACTATTGTATATTGATACCGGATTACAGAAGAAAAATCAGAATCTATTCGATGAAATTTCCGACTTTTTAGGTCTTCCTCTTGAAATTTACCCAAGTTCAGTTGACGAATTGGAAAACGTTTTAGAAAGGTTAATCATTGAATCGGAAACAAAAGAAAGCCCATAGTATGGAAGACAAGGCATATAACCTCATTTTCAACGATATTTTAAGAAACGTCCTCGAATTATCAGAAAAACCAAGCCAATTTGGAGAATACCTGACCAGGCAAATTCGCGAACTGGTTGCTGCACGCACAATTGTGATCTCGATTAAAACAGAAACCGGACAATTAAAAATTTCCAATGTCTTTCCATTGCGAAGGAAAGAATGGGCCAACCAGAGTGCGGTACTTAAACTGGCTGAAATCTCGCTTGATTTTACAACTATTCAGTATTTAAATAAAGAAACCTGTGATGATAATACCTCCTATTTATTGCAACAGATTGAAATCGAAAAAGCTATTGCTATTCCACTAGTTACCGCTCACCGAAAAGTAGGTTCCATATTGTTGCTCGATATCATGGATTTGTTTGGAACAGATTCGGTAATCAGTTTATTGAACCAGCTTTCGGGTGTATTTGCTCTGGTCATCCGGAACTCCAGTTTGTTTCAAAACATGGAGGAACTGGTTGCTTTACGGACCGAAGAGTTACAAAAGCGGAACAATGAACTGGAAAAAGCCATACATAGAGCAGAACAAAGTGAATTACAGGCCCGGGATATTCTTCAAACTGCTATGGATGGTTTTTGGTTGGTTGACATGAATGGAAAGTTTATCGAAGTCAATGAAATTGCGTGCAAAATGCTTGGATATACCCGTGAAGAAATGCTTTGCATGAGTATCCCGGACATTGAATCAGCAGAAACTCCCGAAGAGACCAAGGCACACATTGAAATGATTTCTAAACTAGGAGAAGCCAGATTTGAATCGAAGCATAGGTGCAAAGACGGCAGAATCATTGATGTTGAAATAAGTGTAAAAAAGCAAGTATCGCCGAATTTATTGGTAACTTTTGTGAGCGATATTACAAAGCGAAAGCAGGCTGAAAAAGAGATTAATGAGATCAACGAAATGTTTTCACAGTATTTAAAGCATTCACCCATTTACACTTACATCAAAGATGTTACTCCTGATCAAAGTATTGTAATTCAAGCCAGCGATAATTTTATTGATATGGTTGGAATCTCAGGAAGTGATATGATTGGAAAAAATATGGAGCAACTGTTTCCTCCTGAATTTGCTTCAAAAATATCTAAGGATGATTGGATGGTTGCTTCCGGAACCGAAACATTTAAAATAGAGGAAGAATTGCATGGAAAATCATACACCACAATAAAGTTTCCTTTCAAAAGGGGCGACAAAACTCTTTTGGCTGGTTACACCATCGATATTACTGAAAGCAAAAATGCTGAAATAGAAATTCAGGAAACAGAAGAACGATGGAGACGTGCAATTGCCGACTCTCCGGTACCGATTATGATCCATGACGAAGACGATCGGGTATTGCAGCTCAGCAAGGGCTGGACTAAATATTCAGGTTATAATAAAGAAGATATTCCCACACTTTCTGATTGGACTGAAAAGGCATATGGCGAAAGAAATGGCATAAAAAAAGATTACATCGATCAACTTTTTTCCATAAATCAAACTGTTGATAATGGAGAATGGATTGTAACCGCAAAAGATGGATCTAAAAGGATTTGGTATTTCCAAACTACCCCCTTAGGGAAAATTCGTGGAGAAAAACGTGTCCTTCATAGTATGGCGTTGGATATCACCGAGCGGAAAAATACCGAGCGTGAACTTTCCAATGAAAAACAAACTTTGGCTAATATTATCAAAGGAACCAATTCAGGCACCTGGGACTGGAATATTCAAACAGGTGCACTAACAATAAATGAACGCTGGGCTGAGATCTTTGGGTATACCCTCGAAGAATTGCAGCCTGTTGACATTAACACCTGGACAAATCATGTTCATACTGAAGATTTGCCGATTGCTCAACACCATCTCAACAAACATCTCAAACTGGAGTCTGATTATTATGATGTAGAATTCAGGCAGCATCATAAAAATGGAACCTGGGTTTGGGTGCAATCTCAGGGTAAGCTACTTGAATGGACAGAAGATGGTAAACCATTAAGAATGAGCGGTACGCACATCGATATTACTGAACGGAAACATGCCGAACAAGAGCTAATTTCAGCCAAAGAACAAGCCGAAGAAAGTGATCGTTTGAAGTCGGCATTCCTAGCCAATATGAGTCACGAAATCCGTACACCAATGAACGGAATTTTGGGATTTGCTGAACTGCTGCAAGAACCAGAGTTAACAGGAGAACAGCAGCAAGAATATATTCGGGTCATTCAAAAAAGTGGTACACGAATGCTCAATATTATTAACGACATCATCGACATATCAAAAATTGAATCAGGGCAGATGAATGTATCATTTTCAGAAACCAGGGTTGATGAGCAGATGGATTACCTCTTCAAATTCTTCCATACAGAAGCTAACAACAAGGGGATTCAACTTCTCAGTAAAAATAATCAGCATGTAAAGGAAACCATCCTTCTTACCGACCGTGAAAAGCTTTATGCCATTTTAACCAACCTGATTAAAAATGCCATTAAATATACAGAAGAAGGAACTATCGAATTTGGCTATAGTTTGTTAGGCCCAACAATCGCTTCGCCAAGTGAGCCAGTCGAACTGCAATTCTTTGTGAAAGACACGGGTATCGGAATTCCTAAAAACAGGCAGGGGGCTATATTTGAACGTTTTATTCAGGCTGATATCTTCGATAAAATGGCACGGCAGGGAGCAGGCCTGGGATTAGCAATTTCGAAAGCCTATGTTGAAATGCTTGGTGGAAAAATCTGGGTTGAAAGCGAGCCAGGAAAGGGCTCAACTTTTTATTTTACACTGCCATACCGAACGATCGCTGTACAGGGGAAAGTGGATGAAAACGGGATTTCACATCTGGTTGACGAAAGTCAGATCAAAAAGCTGAAAATATTAATTGCTGAAGATGATGAACCTTCGGGCAAACTGATTTCTATTTCAATCCAAAAATTCGCCAAAGAAATAATTCTCGTAACCAACGGTTTGGAAGCCGTAGAGTTTTGCAGGAAAAATCCTACCGTTGATCTGATATTAATGGACATTCAGATGCCTGATATGGACGGATACGAAGCCACCCGGCTGATTCGTGAGTTTAATCCGGGAGTGGTTATTATCGCACAAACAGCTTACGCACTTTCCGGCGACCGCGATAAGGTTATGGAAGTGGGTTGCAACGATTATATCGCGAAACCGATCAAGAGGGATAAACTAATGGAGTTGATACAAAAATATTTCAAATAGCAATTATGAACGAGCAGGACAAGAACAGGGAAGAACTTATTTATGAGTTGCAGAAATTGCGGGAAGAAAATGACAAGTTCAGGCAATCGTATGAGAGCAGTACTGCTGAGCTTAAAAAGGCTGAAGAAGCACTCCGAAGTTATCGGTTACTTTTTGAAAATAATCTGGATGCTCTTTTGCTAACAGAACCCACTGGTAGTATAATAAGCGTGAATATGGCTACCTGCAAAATGTTTGGAAGAACTGCTGAAGATATTTGTCAGATTGGTCGCAGTGGCATTATAGACACCAGCGAACCAAGATTTAAAAATGCATTGGAAGAACGCACACGAACAGGGAGTTTCTCTGGTGAACTCACAGGTATACGTATAGACGGGACAAAATTTCCGGTCGAGGTATCTTCCACTTTATTTACTGACCATGATGGCAAATGGCGAACCAGTACAATCATCAGAGATATTACTGAACGAAAGTTGTCAGAAAAAGCCTTGCAAAAAAGTGAGAAACAATGGCGAAAACTGGTACAAACTCTGCCCGACTATGTCGCCTTGTATGACCGCGATGGCAAATATCTTTTCCTCAACCGTTTTGCCAAAGGTTTTTCGAAGAAAGATATTGAAGGGAAAACATATACCGATTTACTGGACGATGAATCGAAACCCATATATGAGCAAGCCTTCAATACCGCGAAACAAACCAACTCGACCCAATATATTGAACACATCGCCTTTGGCGATAACAGTAACATGCGGAATTACGAAAGTTATTTTGTCCCGATATTCCAACACGAAGAGTTTGTAAATATGATGGTCATTGCCCGGGATATAACCGAACGCAAGCAGACAGAAGAAGCAATTATCAGAAGCAAACAGCAGTATGACGAACTTGTTTCAATAATTCCGGTTGGGGTGTATATCCTGAGAACCAAACCTGATGATACTTTTGCACTGGAATATGCAAGTCCAAAAATGGCTGAAATACTTGATTTAAGTGTTGAAAGTTTACTTGCGCATAACGAAAACATTTTCAAAGCCATTCACCCCGATGATCTGGAAAGTTTCGCCAGATTAAATCTGGAAGGAATACAACTAAACCGGCCTTTCGACTGGAAAGGTCGTGCTGTAATTAAAGGAAATGTAAGGTGGCTGCATATTTCATCGGTGCCCAAGCAACAGGAAAATGGCGATAATTTATGGCATGGATTAGTCGTTGATATCACTGATCAAATGAGCGATGAAGAAGAAATCAAGAATAAAAATAAAAAACTTCAGGAACTCAATGCCACCAAAGACAAATTTTTCTCTATTATTGCCCACGACCTGCGTACTCCGTTTAATAGCTTTTTGGGGCTGACACAAATTATGGCCGAAGATTTACCTTCTTTAACCATGGCCCAGGTACAGGGTATTGCGGTGACCATGAGTAAATCGGCAACCAATCTTTATCGCTTGTTGGAAAACCTGCTGCATTGGGCACGTATGCAACAAGGTGCAATCCCTTTCCATCCTAAAACAGTTCAACTGCGTCCAATTATAGATGAAAGTATAGAAATGATTCAGGGAATAGCTAAAAGCAAAAGAATTGACATAGCTACTAATATTCCTGATGGGGTTGCCATTTTTGCTGATACAAATCTGTTACAAACCGTCATCCGCAACCTCGTTTCAAATGCGGTTAAATTTACTTCCAAGGGAGGAAAAGTAACCCTTATGGCCAAAGCTACCAACGACAAAAATATCGAAATATCTATTCAGGACACTGGTATAGGGATGGACCAGGCGTTGGTGGGTAATTTATTCCAAATCGACATTCAAACAAGCAGGAAAGGCACTGAAGGAGAACCCAGCACCGGACTTGGACTAATTCTCTGTAAAGAGTTTGTTGAAAAACACGGTGGTAAAATTTGGGCTGAAAGTGAAGAAGGGAAAGGCTCAGTATTTACATTTGTTATTCCAGGAAATACTAGACTTTCAACTTAAAACTACCTTATTTAAAGAGCGTATATGCAAACAAAAAACAAAGTAATTTTGAGTGGAGGCCAGTACCCACTTTAATAAACGGGGCGTTACCGAAAAGCCTGAGAGTAGGACAAATTCACATAAAAACAAAATGAAAACTTCCACCATTCAGTTATTCCATTGGTTGCCAAGGATTTTCTGCATCTTGTCTATTCTTTTTGTAAGTATGTTCGCACTTGATGCTTTTGCACCCGGCCTCACCATCTGGCAACAGCTTGGCGCATTTTTTATGCATCTCTTACCATCTTTTGCATTGCTTGCTTTTCTGGTTATAGCCTGGAAATGGGAATTGATAGGAGGTATTATTTTTACCTTGATTGGGTTGGGATTAAGTCCGTTTATTTATAATATGAACCATACCCGGAATCACTTCACCGTTGGCGCCAGCCTGGGTGTGGTCATGATGATTACTTTCCCGTTTGTGGTGGTAGGAATTTTATTTATCGTCAGCCATTTCCTGAAGAAAAAACAACAACCGGAGTTGCTCAAAGAATCTTAACCCTAATTAAAGAATAAGTATCATTTTTATGGATGGAAACATTCAGATTACCTCCGAAAGGTTGATGTTGCGCCCTATCCAATTGGGTGACTCTGCTTTAATTTTTGCGTATCGGTCCGATTCAGCAGCCAATCAATATCAGGGTTGGATTCCCAAAACTGTTGACGATGTTGATGATTTTATTACAAACCGGACCGCGCCTGAAATTAACCTGTCCGGAACCTGGTTCCAATTGGTGATTATTAAAAAGGATACCGATGAGTTAATCGGTGATATCGGCGTTCATTTTTTAAATTCGGATGGGTGTCAGGTAGAACTTGGAATCACCCTGAACGAGAATCATCAGGGAAAAGGGTTTGCGACTGAAGCCCTGAAAGGAGTTATCAACTTCCTCTTTGATGATCTGAACAAACACAGGATTACAGCTTCCATCGATCCGCGAAACCTGAAATCAATCCAACTTTTTGAACGACTCGGCTTTCGAAAGGAAGCCCATTTTAAACAAAGTATTCTCATTAAGGGCGGATGGGTGGATGATTTGATTTATGCGATACTGAAAGATGAATGGTCCAAGATAAGGCAATCAGTAAGTGTGAAATGATTAAGTATATGTTAGCCTATCAGATTTCCCCAACTCCCTCCAACACCTCTTTCGCCTTCTTCACACTTTTTACCTTTTCGAAGGTAAGCGACTGCCGGTTGTTGCTCTCCTTCATGAAGTGGTTTTGAACTGAAAAATTGATACCTTTGTTTTAATGACCAAGAAGATCAAGGCTCTATGAATACTGAATTTGATAAAGAACGAATTATTAATCATTGGATCGAAAGTTCTGAAAAGGATTTCAAAGCCATGATTGATTTGTATCAAACTCAAAATAACAATTGGGCTTTGTTTATGGGGCATCTGGTAATTGAAAAGCTTCTCAAAGCTGTTTATGTGAAATCAAAAGGTGAATTTCCTCCTATGATTCATGATTTGAGAAGAATTTGTGAAAAAGCTGATATTGAACTGGATTTGTCACATCAAATACTGCTGGATAGTATCTCACGATTCAATATTAATGCCAGATATGACGATTACAAGCAAAGCTTTTACCAGCTTTGTACTGATAGTTTTACTTCAGAATGGATTGAAAAAATTAAAGATTGCCGGTTATGGATAAAAGTGAAGCTTTAAGGATAAGCAAAGGATATCTACAGCGCGTTCGGAATTCTGATTTAGGATTCTCGGAAGCGTGGTTATTTGGGTCGTTTGCCAAAGGTAATCAGCACGATAATAGTGATATTGATCTGGCTATCGTTTTAAACAGTACTACCAGTCATACTTTTGAAACCGAAGTCAAATTAATGGTTATCCGGAAAGGCGAAGAAACGATTATTGAACCTCATGCTTTTTCAAAAGAAGAGTTTGATTTTCGGGTACCGATTGTCGATCAGATTTTGAAATATGGGATTAAAATAGAAATCTAAACCTCCCCAACTCCCTCCAGCACCTCTTTCGCCTTTTTTACACTTTTTACCTTTTCAAAGGTGAGCGATAACCGGTTATTGCCTTCTTTCATGCGGCAGGTTTGTGGGTGGGTTTGCACGTAGCGGAGTATCTGGCTAAATGCGGGCGACTGGTAAAATACCGATTGCGGGTCGGAAATAAAGTGGCAAACCATCTTTTGATTTTTCAGGATGATCTTTTCCATGCCCAATTTTATGGCAGCCCAGCGCAGACGAACCACCTCAATCAGTTCAATGCTTTCGGTCGGTAATTTGCCGAAACGGTCGGCCAGTCCAGCTTCGAACTGCACCAAAGCGTCTTCGCTTTCAAGGTTGTCCAATTCGCGGTAAAGCAGCATGCGTTCTGATGTACTTTGAATGTATTTATCCGGAAACAGCAATTGCAAATCGGTATCGATCTGGCAGTCGCTGCCAAATTTCACATTCAGGAATGCCTGCGACGAATCTTCTTTTTCGTCTTTGAACAGTTCTTTAAATTCGGTTTGTTTCAATTCCTGAATGGCTTCGTTCAGGATTCGGTGATAGGTTTCGAAACCAATATCGGCAATGAAACCGCTCTGTTCGGCGCCCAGCAAGTTGCCGGCGCCGCGAATGTCCAAATCCTGCATGGCAATATTGAATCCACTGCCCAATTCCGAAAATTCTTCAATGGCGCGCAAACGTCGACGAGCTTCAGTCGTGACTGTCGAAAGTGGTGGAGCCAACAAGTAACAGAACGCTTTTTTGTTCGAGCGGCCAACCCGTCCGCGCAACTGGTGCAAATCGCTCAATCCAAAGTTCTCCGCATGATTGATGATGATCGTATTCGCATTCGGAATGTCCAAACCCGACTCGATAATGGTGGTTGAAATCAGCACATCGAATTCGCCGTTGATAAAGCTCATCATCACATTTTCGAGCTTTTCGCCCTCCATTTGCCCATGTCCAACTATGGTGCGAACGCCCGGTACAATCTTTTTGATGACCGCTTCTACCTCGTAAATATTCGATACCCGGTTGTGGAGAAAAAATACCTGTCCTTCGCGGGCCATCTCGTATTGAATGGCTTCGCGGATAATGTCTTCACTAAACCCGTGTAATTCGGTTTGTATCGGGTATCGGTTGGGTGGGGCAGTCTGAATGATCGACAAGTCGCGGGCACCCATCATCGAGAATTGCAAAGTACGCGGAATCGGTGTGGCCGTGAGCGTTAGTGTGTCCACATTCACCTTCATTTGCTTCAGCTTTTCCTTCACCGAAACGCCAAATTTCTGTTCTTCGTCAACAATCAACAACCCCAAATCTTTAAAAATGACCTGTTTGCCAACCAGTTTATGCGTGCCAATCAGGATGTCCACTTTTCCGGCTTTGGTGTCTTCCAAAACCTGTTTCACATCGGCAGGTTTTCGCAATCGGCTGATGTATTCGACCCTTGCCGGAAAGTTGGCAAGCCGGTCGGTAAAGGTTTTGAAATGCTGAAGCGCCAAAATAGTTGTTGGAACCAACACGGCCACCTGTTTGCTGTCGGCCACCGCTTTAAAAGCAGCGCGAATGGCAATTTCGGTTTTTCCGAAACCCACATCGCCGCAAACCAGGCGGTCCATCGGAATTTCCTTTTCCATGTCTTCTTTCACGGCAATGGTCGATTTCACCTGGTCGGGAGTGTCCTCGTAAATAAACGAAGCTTCCAGTTCGGTTTGAAGGTACGAGTCGGGCGAAAAAGCAAATCCGCGTTCCTGACGACGGGCGGCATACAATTCGATCAATTCTTTGGCAATGTCTTTTACCTTCAGTTTGGTGCGATCTTTCAGCTTTTGCCAGGCACCGCTGCCCAATTTGCTAATGTTCGGCTCGGTGCCGTCTTTGCCTTTGTATTTTGATATGCGGTGCAGGTTGTGGATGCTCACCAATAATACATCGTTGTCTTTATAATTCAACCGGATTGCTTCCTGAAGTTTTCCATCGACTTCGGTTTTTACAAGCCCCATAAATTTCCCGATGCCATGATCGACATGCACCACCCAATCGCCTTGATGCAGTTTATTTAGCTCCTTAAATGTGATGCTGTCGCGCTCAGCTTTGCGTGTTTTGATTTCGAAGCGATGGTAGCGTTCAAAAATCTGGTGATCGGTGTAGCAGCAAATCTTCCGGTCGTGGTCGATAAATCCTTCGTGCAAGGTAAAATTGACCGGACGAAAATCAACATTAAGGCCTTTGTCTTCGAAAATTGCTTTCAGTCGGTCGGTTTGCGAAACGTTGGCCGATAAAATGTAATTGGTAAATCCGAAATTCTGATAATCAACCAGGTTTTCGGCAAGCATGTCAAAATTTTTGTGGAAAACGGGCTGGTGGTTGGTATGGTAAGTAACTTTTTTAGAATGCTTGAAATAGATTTTCTGCCCAAATTCGGCACAGGTAAAACGCTTAATTTCCTTACTAAAAACTTCTCCTGAAAGCAGTTTGATGAACCATGTTTTACGCTCCTCTTCGGTTTCAGCCTTTTCAATCGTCTGCTCGAAGTTAAACTGCATCAGGTCAGCAATCAGCTGAATATCATTCATGAAAAGCAAAGTATCTGCCGGAATAAAATCGAGAAAGCTGATTCGCTCTTCGCCTTTTAAATCTTGCTGAATGTTGGGAATGATGCTGATGCGGGTGAGCGCCTCCTTCGAAATCTGATTGTCGAGATTAAAACTGCGGATGGTATCCACTTCGTCGCCAAAAAAGTCAAGGCGATACGGATCTTCGCTCGAAAACGAATAAACATCCACAATACTTCCGCGAATGGAATACTGGCCGGGTTCATAAACAAAGTCAACCCGTTCGAAACCGTATTCAAACAGCACTTCGTTCACAAATTCGATGGATAGTTTATCGCCTTTGGTCACCTGAAATGTATGCGAGGACAACCCTTCACTCGAAATTACCTTTTCGACCAAAGCTTCAGGATAAGTGACAATGAGCAACTGAGTTTCAGCTTTCAGTCGGTTGAGTACTTCTGTTCGCAGGATGATGTTTTCCTGTTCGATGGTTTCGTAATGCACCGATCGTTTGTACGATGAAGGGAAAAACAGGACCGGGGCATCCGGTGCAAGTGTATTCAGGTCGTCGTAAAAATAAGCGGCCTCTTCCTTGTCGTTCAGGCAAATAACAAAAGTTTTTGGTATTTCTTCGGAAAGTAAACTGGTTAAAATGCTTCGTGATGAGCCAACAAGTCCCTGCAGATGAATCTTTTCACCCGGGGTATTCAATAATTGGCACAATTCGCTGGTAAGATCGTGCTTCCTGAACAGACTCCTGAAATCCTTCCGCTCCAAAATTAAAATGTTAGGATGCAAATGTAGTCAATATAGTCGGAAGACAGAAGCTGGAAGTCAGAAGAATCCGGGATGGAAGGTGGTGAATAGTCATTCATGGTCATTAGCTTCGCGTCATTCATGGGTTCAGGGATTCCATCTCTTTTGAAAAGATGAAATCCCCGCATATCGCTGTTGATTAACTGCCTGATGTTTCTTAACTTTCTGCACATTTAAATACACTGATCATGGGCAAAGATTCAGAAAAGAAACATTCGAAACATGAAGGCAAACACCTGAAACATGTTGAACCAGAGAAGAAAGATCACCGGCTAATCAGTAAAAAAAGATACAATAAAGAACTGAAAAAGCTTGAAATTGAACTCATCAAACTTCAGGAATGGGTTAAATTGACGAAGCTCAAAGTAGTTGTTTTGTTCGAAGGCCGCGATGCCGCCGGAAAAGGCGGAGTTATTAAACGGATTACCGCACCGTTGAATCCACGTATTTGCAGGATAGCAGCTTTGGGCACACCAACCGAAAAAGAGAAGTCGGAGTGGTATTTTCAGCGGTATGTCAATCACTTGCCGGCTGGTGGAGAAATCGTCTTGTTCGACCGTAGTTGGTATAATCGAGCTGGTGTTGAGCATGTGATGGGATTTTGCACTGACGGTCAGTATCAGGAGTTTTTCAGAAGTTGTCCCGAATTTGAACAAATGCTAATTCGTTCAGGAATAATTCTGATCAAATATTGGTTTTCGGTATCGGACGAAGAACAGGAAAATCGATTTCAGGAACGGATAAACGATCCGATGAAAACATGGAAAATAAGTCCGATGGACATTGCTTCCCGCGAAAAGTGGGTGGAATATTCCAAAGCCAAAGATGAAATGTTTAAACGGACTGATACCAAGGATTCTCCGTGGTTTGTAGTTCCTGCCGACAACCAGAAGCTGGCCAGACTCAACTGCATAAGCCATTTGCTGAGCCTGATTCCCTACGAACCAATTGCTTCGGAGCCAATTATCCTGCCTGCGCGGAAAGAACATCCAGCCTATGTCAGGCCACCCATTTCTGACCAAACTTTTGTTCCGGACAGGTATAGCCGGAAGAAAGATAATCACGATACTGATTTCAACGAGGCGCACGAATGAAACTACCTGGGGAAATGGATTCTGGATTAAATTTAAAATGTATTTTCGTTTCCTGAAATACGTAAATTAAATTCATTGAAACACTTAAAATGGCAAGATTTCTTAACAACCGGAAAATGGCTACCGGAAAAATGCCGGGCGAACTTATTCACCTTGGTAAGAAACAGATTGATAAGGTACAGATTCGATTGATTGATTATACTGCAGAAGATCTGACCGAAAAAAAACTGGAAAATCTGGATACCTGTAAGCCTTACCTGAAATTAAATACGGTCAGTTGGGTTAATATCGACGGGCTACATGACCCGGCAGTCATTCAAAAGTTGGGTGATTTATTTGAGATTCATGGTTTGTTACTGGAAGATATGCTCAACACTGGTCAGCGCCCCAAGGTGGCTGAAACGGATAAGCTTATTATTTTAATCCTAAAATGGATGGATTATGATGAAACTGAAAACAAGTTGCATGCCGAACAGATTTCCTTTATACTTGACGAAAATTATCTGATTACTCTTCAGGAGAAGGAAGGGAATCATTTTGATCCTATTCGCGAAAGAATCAGGAAAAAAGCCGGAAGAGTGCGCCGAAAAGGAGCTGATTACCTTACCTATCTTTTGTTGGATGCCATTGTGGATAACTACTTAATTAACATTGAAAAATTGGGAGATCGTATTGAAAAGATAGAATCCCGGATTTTCATACCGAAACAAAAGGGACTGATGCAGGAAATTTACAAACATAAAAACGAAATAAACTTCTTGCGGAAAAACATCAGGCCGGTAAAGGAAATCGCACTTCACCTGATTGAAAATGAATCAGGCTTTATTAAGGAAGAAAACCTTAAATATTTTCGCGACTTGAGCGACCTGGTTGTTCAGGCATCAGAAACGATTGAGATTTACCAGATCATGCTCAATGATCAGATGATGATTTATCATGCCACAATTGACAGCAGAGCCAATGAAATCATGAAAGTTTTGACTGTCTTTTCTGCTTTTTTTATTCCGCTCACTTTTTTCGCCGGAGTTTATGGAATGAATTTCGACTATCTTCCAGAATTACACTTAAAATTTGGATATTTATATTTCTGGATATTTATGATCCTCATCGTCTTAGGTTTGTTGGTGTATTTCAGAAAGAGGAAATGGTTTTAACTGAGGAATAATGCATTTGAAGCGGAGGAGAAACTACAGTCTTTACGATTCAAATGGCAAAGTAAAATAAAATGTACTGCCCATGCCTTCAACACTTTCAGCCCATATCTTTCCCTTATGCCTGTCAACAAAGTCCTTACAGAGTATTAGTCCAAGTCCGGTGCTGGGTTCTCCTTCAGTTCCCTGACGACTGGTATATTCGTCAATACGGAAGAGTTTTCCAAGCATTTCATTATTTAATCCTATACCTGTATCTTTTATTGATATTTCAACTGTCCTGTCAGAATTAGCCTTAGCCGAAATCAAAACTTTTCCTCCCTTGTTTGTAAACTTCACAGCATTGGAAGCCAGATTACTGATTACAGATTCAATCATATTATAATCAGCAAAAACCATTAAATTCTCGGGTACATTAAAGGTTATTTCAACACCCTTTTTACTCGCAATTTCCAATACCGATTGGGTACAACTTTTCATTTTCTCATGCATCAGGAATGGTTTTGGATTAAATGCGATCATACCTCTTTGCAAACGTGACCATTGAAGCAGATTTTCGAGCAGCCGGTGCAAATTGGTTGCTGAATCTCTCATCAACAAAGCAATCTCCTGAATATTATCAATCCTTAATGAAGGCAAATCCTGAACCATTAATTGGGTAAATCCAAGAAAAGCAGTAAATGGACTTCTTAAATCGTGGGCAATTATAGAGAAGAATTTGTCCTTTTCGCTATTAATTTTTAGTAGTTCATCATTTTTAGACCTGATCCTCTCTTCCACCTGATGCTTTTCTGTAATATCGCGGGCAGTTGCAATCAGAATCTCTTTGCCAAAATATTTGCCTTTATTTACAAATACTTCTTTAGGGAATTCTTCTCCGTTTTTTCGAACTGCCCAGAATACAAAATAGGTGGGCGATCCTGTTTTAAAAACCTGGTTCAGGATATGATATATCTCTATCAGGTCATTTTTCCCGGAGGCTGCAATGGTGTTAAGTGATTGTCCAATAAATTCCTTTTTTGAATATCCATACATTAATTCGGCACCTTTATTTACATCAATAAAAGTTCCCGATTCGTCTAGTAAATAAATAGCTTCTGAAACCGAATTAAAAATATCCATATAGCTTTCAACCGCAACATTCAACGATTCTTCAGACTTACGCCGCTCCGTAATATCGCGTACAATCGACAGCACTTCCCGTTGCCCGCATGGCACGTACCTGGATTCGAAGAATTTCAGTTCCTCTCCTATTTTTAGCTCATAGGTCGAATAATCAGCATTTCCGGTAGCAAGTACGGCTGCAACTTTTTCACGGGTGATCACAACAACTTCATGTGGCAGAATCTCTTCGACCAATTTACCCAGAAAAAGCTCTGGTTTTACAAGAAGTTGATTGTGCGACTCTGAATGGAAATCAACAATTTTGCAATTGGAGTCGAAAACAAACATTAAGTCAGGATTGGCTCCTAAAAGTGCCTGATTTCGTTCCAAACTATTTTTTAATTCTTCTTCGGCTCGTTTCTTGGCGCTAATATCTCTTAAAGTTCCCTGCCCTACATTTTCACCTTTCAGTTTTACTAACTTTAAGTTGATCTCAACATCAATCAGATAACCATCCTTATGATACACCTGAGTAATAAAACTTCCAATCTGCTTGTTTAAAAATATGCTTTCAAGTTGTGATTGATAAGTGGTGACACACTCTTTAGGCAAGAATTCGATAAATGATCGGCCAATCGCCTCTTCAACTTTATAACCAAGAATACGTTCAATACTATTATTCAGAAAAAGTTGTTTCCCAAACCGATCAACAACAAAAATAACATCAACAGAAGAATGGGCTATTACCCTATAATTTTCTTCACTTTCCCGCAAGGCTTCTTCTGCCTGCTTCCGTTCGGTGATGTCACTTAGGATCAGTACTGCATTTTTTACCTCATCCTCCTCTACCACAGGTGAAAGATGAGATGAAAACCATCTGATTTCGCGGTTAATTCCTAATGCTCTTGACTGATAAGTTTGAGGAATAGCCTCTTTGAAAACACATTCCAAGGCTTCAAGCATAATCGAATGATATTCTGTAGCTGTCCAATCACAAAAATTCTTTCCAATTACATCTTCCTTTCTATACCCCGGTAAAACCCTGCTTGTATACAAAATCGTCCCCTGATGATCAAGTTCCATGATAATATCAGCAGCATTCTCTGTAATGGTTCTAAGTTTTTCTTCACTTTTGAATAAAGCTTCTTCTGCACGTTTACGGCGCAATGATGCAGCAGACAGGGAAACGAAGTTCTCCAGTATTTCCAATTGAAGTTCGTTTTGTTGCTTCCCCAATGCCAATAAAGAAGCGCCATAAAGCTTCCCGTCGACCAAATAAGCTACCTCGATAAATTTTTCGGCTTTAAGCAAGGATTGTACTGCAACTCCAATGGTATGCGGTACAGGCCACAAGGATAATTCTGACAATGAATTACATACTTTTATCGTACAACTGGTAAGTTTATGATACATGTAATCACTGACCACAGTATGAATTTTATGAACATGCTTATCCAGAATACTTACAATATTTTCCAGAAGAAACGATTCAAGTTCGATATGCTTTGGCGTCATTGTGCGTGCAACAGGATCGTATTCAGAAAAAATTACTCCAATGGCACCGGTAAAATCCTTAATACGTTTGGTGATAATAGCCTCCATACTGTCTTCAAGCGACAATTGGGACAACTCAATAGAAAACTGATTGAGTTTGGATAAAGCCTCGTTTTGCACGGCCAATGCCTTTTCTGCATTCTTTTGTGTGCTTATATCGCTAAAAGTAGCTACATACCAATTACCATCCTGTGTAGCGGTAACAAACGAGGAAACTTCCACCGTCAATTCAGCACCATTTTTGCTTTTAATTTTTTGCTCAAAAACTTGTCTCTTCCAAAAAGCGGATTCATTTATGGTACGAATTAATTTTATTTTCAGAGCATTTAAAAATTCCGCATTCTTAAACTCATCTAAGGAAAGCTGGTACTGAATATCCCAGATATTACGATCTAAAGTCTCTGATTGTTTGAAGCCTGTAAGGTTTTCCAATGCTGTATTCCAGCTAATAATCTTTCCTTGGCTGTCACCAATTAAAATTCCAACTACCGAAAGTTCGATAATGCTTTTGTACTCTTCAGGATTTAATAATGCAAAGTTTTCTGATGCAGTCCCCCTGTGATCTCCAATCATATCCTCAAAGCCAAATACCTTCTTTCCCAATTCGTGATAAGTTGGGCTTCCCTTTTCCATAACAGTCAGTTGAAATTCAGAATATCAGTAAATTAAAAGCACCGATATCTTTTAAAAGCAAAATTTTACAAATCACATCGCAAATAATACAGACTATTACCTTCCCTCAGGTAAATCTTTGCAGCCACGAAACACCGCTGCAAATAATCTGATACAAGATAGTGAATTTCTTCCATTTAATCCAAATAAATTGTTTATGTTGATCAAATTAATTCTAATTATCTTCTAAGAGTATTGTCAAATCAGCATTTCATACCTTAACAAAATTTCTTATTCCGGAAGTTCTTGCTTTTTTTATGCCCAAATTTCCAATTTCAACCGGTCAGATTCACTGAAGTTCAAATATTTCTCAGCATAATACGGCAGATTTAAGCCTGTAATTCAATCAACTTGGAGCAAATAAGATGAGAATAATGTATTAACTTTAGCTCTAATTACATTCTATTCTGATTGAGTACATTCTTTCTGATTAAAGTCCAAAATCTGAAGAATATGTCAACTTAAAATCAAATAATTGTTTTAAGTTGTTCTTTAACATCTTTCTAAAAAAACCAAAACGCTTTGGAATTTGATGAAATAAGTACATTTGAATACTAACTTATGACTATCCAAATGACACAAAATTCGCAGGAACAAACTTCATCACGTTTATTGTCTCTCGACTTCTTTCGTGGTCTTACCATGTTCCTGTTGATCGCCGAAGGAACAGGTTTATGGTGGACATTAGTTCAAGATCCCATCCGGGGAACCTTTCTGGAACATTTCTTTATCCAATTTGAGCATCATCCCTGGCATGGTCTGCGATTTTGGGATTTGATCCAGCCTTTTTTTATGTTTATTGTAGGTGTGGCAATGCCCTTTTCCTACCAAAGCCGCATCTCCAAAGGCGAATCAAACCGAACAATAACACGACATATTATACAACGATCGTTTATACTTCTGGCTTTTGGGGTCGGATTGCATTGTGGCTACAATAAGCGATTAGTTTGGGAACTCTGGAATGTACTTTCACAACTTTCAGTGACCATCCCAATTGCATTCTTTTTGATGAAATATCCGTTAAAGATACAGCTTGCAATTTCGTTACTGCTCCTTTTGGGTAGCGATCTGGCCTATAGGTGGTTCCCTTTGGAAGGATACAACCAGCCTTGGGTCATCGACAAAAACTTTGGAAGCTGGATGGATATGCTCCTGATGGGTAAACTCAACAAAGGTGGCGGATGGGTAACAATTAATTGCATCTCTACTGCCGCTCATACCATTTGGGGAGTTATGGCCGGACAACTGCTACTTAAAGACATTAGCCGGAAAGGTAAGTTTAAAACCCTATTGGTGGCAGGGGGTATTGCCCTGTTCATCGGATTCGGCCTTGACCTTACAGGAATTACACCCATTATTAAACGCATTGCTACTTCTTCTTTTGTTTTCGCCTCCGGTGGATGGGCATTAATTGGCCTTGCCTTTAGTTACTGGCTGATCGATATCAAAGGATATAAGAATTGGATATTTATCTTTACCGTAGTAGGTACCAATTCGATTTTCATTTACGTATTTTTTCAAACTGTTGGCGGGCAGTGGCTGAATGATTTTATTGCCATTTTTTCGAAAGGCATACTAAGTTGGACCGGGGCCTCTGAGTTTATACTTAATCTTTTTACTAGCCTGGTTATACTTGCCACCGAATGGGGATTGTGTTACTGGTTGTATCGGCGCAAAATATTTTTCAGAATTTAGAAACCCTTTGATCCAGAATTATCTTAAAGAACGTTCTGAAGAACAGAGATATACTCACTTGTATACTTCTTACTTGAAAATAATTGTGCTAATTAATGTTAATTCATCCGGATTAATGAAACAATGCAACGACACAAAGCGTAATTCAACTTGACTTTGCAATCTTTTCTAATTTTTTGAACTTTTTTGGGTTGATTGGTTTTTTGGTGAAAAGCAAAGTTCGTAAGGTAATTTTAGTTGTTTGTTTAGTGAAAAGCGGTGGCATTACACCGCTTTTCATTTTTCCATCCTCTTCTTTTCTTTAATTGAAATCTGCAAACTTTTATCCCTTCATCAAATATTCAATTTAGAATTTTTGTATGCCAATTTTAATCTATGTTTATTTTTTATGCAGAAATCAATACTTTTTAAATTTTTTATAAAAGTATTGATTGAATTCATAAATAAATAAAATACATTTGTGTCGTTAATTGTTTGAAATAAAAACTGACCCATGAGTTTTTCTAGTGCGAAATATTCTGAAGAAGGCGATATTAATGTTGTCGAACAAAAAAACAATTCTCAGAAACGAAAGATTATCAAACATTTGTTTCTCTATGGAGCAATGACCAATACCGATCTGTGTCAATATGTAAAACTCAGTACCCCTAAAATTATTAGCCTTTTAAATGAATTAAAAATCGAAGGACTTATAGAGGAACTCGGTCAAGGTAACTCAAGTGGTGGAAGGAGACCTAACTTATATGGAAACAAGGAAGATGCATTTTACATTATTGGCATTTCAATTAATATCTACAAAACATCGGTCTCCATTTTTAACGCAAAAAACCAAAAGATTGCCGATAACCATATTTTGCCATTAACGATTTCACATGGAATATCAATTATTGATCCGATAGTTGATTTTACAGAAAGTATTATTCTTGAAAAGCAAATCCCACGCGAAAAAATTCTGGGAATTGGTATCGAAATGCCGGGAATGGTTGATTCTGGAACAGGAATCAATAAAACATACATGGTCTCAGAGTTGCCTGTAGCTGAAGTTTTTCGAAACAAATTCGGACTGGAAATCCTGATTGAAAATGATGCAAAAACAAGAGCTTTTGCTGAACTTCGCTTTGGGTTAGCCCGTTCGAAACGTAATGTATTGGCGATTCATCTGGATTGGGGAATTGGGCTGGGCATTATAGTGAACGGTAAACTTTACAAAGGCCGGGACGGATTCGCCGGCGAATTTGGGCATTTGCCCATGGTTGAAAACGGAATCTTGTGTAAATGTGGCAAGCAGGGATGTCTGGAAACCATTGCTTCAGGAACAGCTATCGCCAGAATGGCTAAAGAAGGAATGAAAGCTGGTCGGTCATCATTTCTTGGAGAGTTAATTGATGGTGACCTGGAAAACATAGAAATCAGGAAAGTAGTTCAGGCTGCAATCATGGGCGATCAATATTCAATTTCAATTCTGGCCAATGTAGGTCATTGGCTGGGGAAAGGATTTGCCTATCTCATCCAGATTTTCAATCCTGATCTAATTATATTGGGAGGGCGAATGTCAGAAGCGAACCAGTTTATACTTCCGCCAATTCAGCAGGCTATTCAAATATTCTGCAATCCTGAATTAAGTAACGACATTGAAATAAAGGTTTCTGAATTAGGCAGCCAAGCCGGAATACAGGGTGTTGCAACACTCGTTCTGGAACGTGTTTTAGATAGAAATTAAATTATAACATATAAATTTTGAAAATGGGAACAACTCAGTTTACTCAGGTCGAAAAGATCTTTCTGCAGCAGGCCGGAATTGATCGGATGTCCACCCAAATGCCATACATTACCGTAGAAAACTTTCCCAAGTTGGGAATGTTGGCATCACTGCGCTTTTTGGAATGGGTTAATGAAAATCCGAACGGCGTAATTAGCCTTCCGACAGGAAAAACCTCGGAATATTTTATCAAATACACCCATTTCTTTCTTGAAAACTGGGACAATAAAAAAGGTCAGGATATACTGAATACTCATGGACTTTCAGGAGTTAAAAAACCTGATTTAAGTGGACTCCAGTTTGTGCAAACCGACGAATTCTATCCGATTTCGCCCAAACAACACAACAGCTTCTGCAATTATGTGGAGAAATATTTTATCGAAGGTTTTGGGCTCGATCCCAAAAAGGCTTTACTAATTAATTCGGATGAAATTGTGCTGGCAGATGGGAAATCATATAACGAAGTATTTCCAAACCTGACGATTGATTTATCACTACGCTTCCGTGAGGCCAAGTCGCCAACTGAACTGCTGCAACAAAAGTCAATTCTTTGCATCGACGATTGGTGTTCGGTTTACGAGCAGAAAATACGCAAAAAAGGTGGAATCGGGTTCTGGCTGGGCAGCATTGGTCCTGATGGCCATATTGCGTTTAACACCCGAGGCTCCGATCATTTTTCAACAACCCGTCTAACTGCAACCAATTTCGAAACTCAGGCCGTAGCTGCCGGTGATTTGGGTGGTATAGAAATTTCGCGTAACCGGTTGGTTATTACAATCGGCCTCGAAACTATAACTTACAATCCGGATGTTGTTGCCATTGTGTTTGCCGCAGGAGAAGCCAAAGCTGATGTAATTAAAGATGCCCTTGAAAATCTGCCATCGAATAAATACCCTGCAAGTTGTCTGCATAAAATACCAAACAGTCGTTTCTATCTGACCAATGGAGCCGCTGTAAAACTGGAAGACAGCTTGGAGAAGTATTACCAATCAGGTGAATGGACCCACCAGAAAACAGAACGCGCTATAATCGACCTTTGTCCAAAAATCAACAAATTCGGTCACCGGATTATGCTGGAAGATCTGAAAGCTGATAAATATTGCAGCATGATTCCGAATCTGAATGAAGGAACTGTGCAATCAGTTATCGACTCCATAACCGCGAAATTCAACAAGGGAATGGAACGCGAATCGAACCAGGTTTTTTACCATACCGGCCCGCACCACGATGACATTATGCTGGGAATTATGCCCCACACCAACCGCCAATTGCGCGATGCCAGCAATGAGTTCCATTTCTCAGTACTCACATCAGGATTTACCGCTGTAATCAATCAATATGTGGTCGATTTACTAACCGAAACACTCAGCCTGATTAGCGACCGAAAAATTGAGATGATCTACTTCCCTGATTTCTTTGATGAAGGATTTAAATACAAATGGGACAAAGACATTTACCATTATCTTGACAGTGTTGCCGCAAACAACAATGCCGAAAAACGACGCGGAGTCTGTCACCGTTTGGTTCGTTCCGTTGTTCAGGTATGGGAAGTAAAAAATGAGCAACAGTTAATTTCAACGATTATCGAGATCCTCGACACGCTGAAAAACAGCTACGACGGCAGTAAAAATCCGCCAAAAATTCAGAAACTGAAAGGAATGCTTCGCGAAATGGAAGAAGAATTGGTTTGGGCACATTTTGGCGTTCCGGTAAAGAATGTTCACCACCTCCGACTCGGATTTTATCAGGGAGATATTTTTACCGAACAGCCTGACACCAATCGCGATGTACTGCCTATTTTAGAGGAATTCAGGAAATACAAACCTACTGTAATCAGTTTGGCAATGGATCCGGAAGGAAGCGGTCCCGACACACATTACAAAGTGTTGAAAGCGATTGCGGCAGCTGTAAAAGAATGGAAAAAAGAGGAAGATTTATCGAAACTTCGCGTGATTGGTTACCGAAATGTTTGGTTTCGTTATCATCCTGCCGACACCGAAGTTATTGCGCCAGTTTCACTGAATGCACTTTCAATACTCGATTCTTCTTTTACACAGTGCTATTTGAGCCAGGTAAATGCATCGTTCCCAAGTTATCAGCTTGATGGAAAATTCAGCCAGCTCACACAACGGGTTTGGGTTGAACAACTCAAGCAAATTCAGTTGTTATTAGGTAAAAATTTCTTTTATCAACATGAAAAGCCATTGGTACGAGCCACCCACGGACTAATTTATTTCAGGGAATTAAACGTTAATCAGTTTCTTCAACAAGCTGAAGAACTGGAAAAATCTATGGAAGGATTCTCGGTTTAGAAATATTAACGAGCAGTTGCATAAAAAACAAAACCCTGACGGAATCGTCAGGGTTTTGTTTTTTATGCTTCAAGCATCGCCTGATATTCGGCGGCGCTCAACAATTCATCAAGTTCATCCGGATTGCTCATTTTTATTTTGATAAGCCAACCTGCTCCGAAAGCATCCTTGTTTACCAACTCGGGTGTTGATTCAAGTTCAGGATTTACTTCAAGAACTTCACCTCCCACGGGCATAAACAAATCTGATACTGTTTTTACCGCCTCAATCGTTCCGAAAGTTTCGCCTTTATCAAGCGTTTCGCCAACGGTCTCAATTTCAATGAAAACAATGTCACCTAATTCACCCTGAGCGAACGAGGTAATTCCGATTGTAGCAACTTCACCTTCAACACTAATCCACTCGTGTTCATTGGTGTACTTTAAATTTTCAGGCAACTTCATGGTATATATTTTTTCGGTTTATCCTGAATCAAAAGTAATATAATTTTTTTTTCAAACCTTTAACAAAAGTCAGGGTTATTCATATTCGCTGAAGTTTTATTAATTTGCAGAACTATTTGTTAACAGCATGCTTCAAACTCAAATTTCAAATTTATCGGCACTTGGTGATTCAGTAAAATTGTTGCTGAAGACTTTTCCCGAAGAACGTGTTTTTGCTTTCTATGGTGCAATGGGGGCAGGAAAAACAACCCTGATTAAAGCGCTTTGCCACGAATTGGGCTCAGCAGATTACGTAACCAGCCCTACATTTGCACTTATCAACGAGTACACCACGTCAAATGGCTCTGTCATTTATCACTTTGATTTTTATCGGATTAAAAAAATTGAAGAAGCCTTTGATCTGGGTTACGAAGATTATATTTACAGTGGAAACTATTGCTTTATTGAATGGCCCGAAATGATTGAATCGTTATTGCCTGAAGGAATTGTAGAAGTCCGGATTAGGGAAGCTGAAAAGGGGATCAGGCTTATTGAGGCAAAGAAAGTGTAAACTAATAAGTGTTATTGCGTATAACCAATTTCATGAATCCAACCTATCGACCATGACTGAAAAAGAAAGATCAACAGAACTATCAGCTTCCGGATCAACTTACATGTTGCCGAAGGAAGAAATGCTCGAAATCAGGAGAAAAGGTAGAAAAATAAGGATTGGAATTCCATCGGATAGTGAAAAGGTCGAGTATCGGGTTCCGCTTACTCCTCAGGCGGTTGAGTTATTAGTTTCATACGGACATGAAATATTAATCGAGAAGGATGCCGGAAAAGCTGCCAGTTATACTGACGAAGAATATCGTGAGGCCGGGGCTTTGGTGATGGACGACCGGAAAGAAATATTTGAATGTGAGATGGTTTTACGTGTTTCACCTTTTGATGAATCGGAAATTGATTTGCTTAAAGGCCATCAGGCTTTAATTTCGAATTTACAGATTAATGCGCAATGTCCGAATTCGATTGCCAAACTCATCCAAAAGAAGATAACCAATATCGCTTATGAATATCTGGAAGACGAAGAGGGCAACAAACCTGTTGTTCAGTTAATGAGCCAGATTTCAGGAAGCACTTCCATTATGCTGATTAATGAGTACATGAGTAAATCGCACAATGGAAAAGGAGTTTTATTGGGAAGTGTTACCGGAATTTCACCAGCCGAACTTGTTATTCTGGGTTCGGGCACTGCAGCTGAATTTGCAGCCAGGGCTGCGCTGGGACTGGGAGCCATTGTTAAGATTTTTGATGATAATATCAGCTCGTTACGAAAACTGGAACAAAAACTAAATCAACCCATTTTTACATCAGTCTTTTATCCAAAAGTGATGAAGAAAGCGCTCAAATCGGCCGATGCCGTGTTGGGAGCCATGCCCGTGGGAATGCCTCCTTCTTTTCGGATTACAGAAGATATGGTAAAAAAAATGAAACCGGGATCGGTTATCATTGATTTGAATATCAGCCAGGGAGGCTGCTTCGAAACATCGCAATGTACCGACCTGAATAGCCCATCGTTCATCAAGCATAACATCGTACATTATTGTGTGCCTAACTTGCCCGCTATAGTGTCGCGTACTGCATCCATTGCCCTGAGTAATGTGTTGATTCCGATTCTGATTTCTATTGGTGAAATTGGAGGAATTGACAACTACATTAAAAACTCGAAAAGTTTCCGCAAGGGTGTGTGTGTCTACAATGGAATACTAACCAATGCTACGCTTGCCGATAAATTTAATCTGCCATACAAGGACATTGATTTATTGCTTGCAGTATATTAAGAAGATTATAATGGACTCGTAGAATCCTCGACCAGCATCAACATCGAAATTCCTGAGACAACGACTTCAGTTCCTTCCACAAACCGATTACTGGTTGTGTCAATTACATCATCTTGTGCAACCACTCTCCAATTAATGTGCGGCATCAGTTTAAATGTAATATCCGACCGGTTTCCATTAAAAACCAAAAGTACTGTTCGCCATTCATCGCCATTGGCATGGTTGATCAACACATAAGATGCAACTCCGGGCTGGTAATCTGAAGAAAAAATCAGATGGTTTCTGATATCATTGGCCGAAGTCATCCGGAATGCGGGATGCGCCTTTCGAAGTTTAATTAAGGATTGATAATAACTGAAAATCTTATGGTAGGTATTCTTTCTTTGCCAGTCGATTTGGTTGATGCTGTCGGGGGATTTATACGAATTGTAATCACCCTGTTTGCTTCGTGCCATTTCAGTTCCTGCATGTAAAAATGGAATTCCTTGCGATGTGAGGACCAAAGCTCCTGACATCATAATCATTCGGATTATTTCATCTTCACTGGCTTCAGGACAACTTAAAACCAACTTGTCGTAAAGTGTGTAATTGTCGTGGCATGAGGCGTAATTGACACACTGCCATGGTTCGGCAGCCCATGGTGATTTGGAGTGTTCCACATAACCGTAAACAATCTGGGGATGAAAACAGGCTGCGGTTATTCCAAATTTTATATTCTCTTCCTGAATAGTTTGTCCGCTTACAAATCCCTTGCTTCGTCCATGAAAATTATTTCCCTTGATCCCATCACGAAAATCGTCGTTGAATACGGCAATCCTGTCCAATCTCGAAACATTGGTTTTAACAGCTCTCCAATTTTCATCCATCGGACTCTTATCGGCTGCCCAACCTTCGCCGTAAAGGATAATTTCAGGCGAAATGGTATCCATTTTGGCCCTGATCTGGTTCATGGTTTCAAGATCGTAAATGCCCATCAGGTCGAACCGAAATCCATCGAGATGAAACTCCGTGGCCCAGTAGTATAAAGAATCGATGATGAATTTTCTCACCATCGGCCTTTCGGAGGCAATTTCGTTACCACAGCCGCTTGCATTCGAAAACGAACCATTCGATTTTTGCCGGTAATAATACCCCGGTACAGTTTGGTTGAAATACGATCTTCTGGTATAATAAGTGTGATTATAAACTACGTCAAAAATAACTCCTATTCCACTGTTATGGAGTGATTGAACCAGCATTTTCAACTCCTTTATACGTGAAATGGTTTCCGGATTGGAGGAATAGCTGCCTTCCGGAGCATTAAAGTTTTGAGGGTCGTATCCCCAATTGTAAGCCTGTTTGTTTTCGTGTTCGTCAACTGTAGAGAAATCGTAAACCGGTAGGAAATGGACATGCGTAATTCCAAGTTCCTTTAAATGATCAATTCCCGTTTGCAATCCTTCCGTAGAAATGGTTCCTTTTTCAGTAAAGGCCAGATATTTCCCCTTATTTTTTATTCCTGATGAGGACGAGATAGAAAAATCACGAACATGCAATTCGTAGATAATGGCATCGGTGACCTGAGGGCATTTAATACGCTGATCCTTTTCCCAATTTTCAGGATCGGTTTGCTCCGGATTAAAAATTAAGCCACGGTGTCCGTTTATTCCAACTGCCCTAGCTTCTATTCCGGGAGTCTCATTCAGCCAACCCAAGCTGTCGTTTACTTTAATGGTGTAATAATATTCGTTTAGGTCGCCATAAAGGATTATAATCCAGGTTCCGTTTTCTGCTTTTTGAAACTGGTCGATCCGTACGGCGGAACCACCAGCCCCATGTTTATAAATGCGCAGTTCAACCTGATTGGCAGTTGGTGCCCAAATCCGGAATGTTGTTTTCTCTTTCGACCAGAAAACGCCCAAATCATCTCCTCCATAGTAAGGATATGTATTAAAATCAACCCCATTAAATCGCCAGTCTCTCATTTATTCCTTATTCCTCTTTTCATTGTTCTAGGTTACCAGACTTTTACGAAGCTTTACTGAATTCGATTTCCATTGTCTGCCATCAACGTCGGTTACAATAACTCTGGCCCAGTAAAATGATTTTATTGAACGATCATATTGATGAAATGTTGAAGTCTCGATTCGCAATTGGTGAGATTTTCCTGAATCTATAAACATAGGGTAAATAGCGTTCCCGTTAATTCCGCTGAGTTTAAATTTTCGTTTGGTCCAAATTTTCCTGAACTCCAGAACAGGAGCATCAATGTCGGCTTCGTTTTTCCCGGTATTGCGAATGGTCATGGTTAGCAGTTGAGGACGAAGAGGTTTGTCCTTTTCGAGTACTATTTCGAGTTTAACTATTTTGAAAAATCTCGAAAGTTTAATCGGTTTGATATTTCTGGTAATTCGGTAGATAAAAGCCAATGCTACAAACAGAAAAGGAATCATCATAAAAAGGATAATCCACACCAGGGTTTCCTTCTCAACTCCTTCGGCCAATTGCGAAATGAAGGGAGGTAAACTCAGTTTAATCAGTAAAAAATACCCTTTGATCATTTGATTTTTTTATTCGTCACCAAAAATAGAAAAAGTCCTGCGATAAATGCAGAACTTTTTTCGATTCGGGTTTCGTAATCTTTTGTCGCGGATTCAAATCATAAGATAAATACATTTTGTGCTGGAATATTCAGCTACTGAAACCCAAAACTGTCCTGTAACGTAACTGCTGCAAATTAGCCTGGACAAAGGACTCATTTATCAGTTACAAATGCTCACAATAAACTAAAATTATCAGCATGGAAAATTCAAAAACACAACAAACCAATCAATTGCTTTTTCTGGGTATACTGATGTTCTTTTTGGGTTTGATCGTTGGTTTATTTATTCCGCTCATGGCCAATGCCAGAATGGGTTTATCCTCTCACCTTGAAGGTGTGATGAATGGAATGTTTATTGTTATTCTCGGGCTTCTCTGGAACCGGCTCGAATTATCGAAAAAGTTACTTAAAGCAACCTACTGGCTTACTTTGTATGGAACTTTTGCGAATTTTATTACGGTGTTGGTTGCGGCCATTACTGGCGCTGGCAAAATGATGCCTTTGGCCAAGGGACAGGAAAAGGGCCCTATACTGGAAGCAGTAATTAGTTTTCTGCTGATCTCCCTTTCTCTGGCTATGCTTGCCGTTTGTATTTTAGTAATGGCAGGGCTCTACAGGCATATGAAGCATCAATTGGCAAACTGAGACTCCTGCATTTCAAATCAGCTATTACTGTCTTTGATTGAGGTTAAAAATGCAGCACTTCCTTAATCTTTTTATATCCCGTTTTGCTAACCTTTAGTTTGGTTTTGGCAGTGTCTTTCAGGATAACGATGTATGATTCTTTTTCGTATTGCTGAATTTCGGCAATGTTATCGACCTGAACAATGTAGGACCGGTGAATACGGATGAAATTTTTCGGATCCAGATTGGTTTCGAAATACTTCATGGTTTTTTGTTTCATGTGGCGCCCGTCCTGCGTATAGATCATCACATAATCGTCGAGCGACTCGATGTACCGAATCTTATCAACGGTGATAATGTGTATTTTATGGCGGTCCTTCACGACCACCCGGTCGATAAATTCTTCTCCGGAACGCAAATTTGTAAGTTCTTCGAGTTTTTCAGCCGAATCTTCGCCACTTTGGATCCGATGTTGGACTTTTTCAATCGCAGAATACATGCGATCTTTCGAAAATGGTTTCAACAAATAGTCCACCGCATTCAGTTCAAAAGCTTTTAATGCATATTGGTCGTAGGCTGTTGTGAAGATGATTTGCGGCTTGAAATCGAGTAATTCTATCATCTCAAAACCGGTAATTTTTGGCATCTGAATATCCAGAAAAACCAGATCAGGTTTTTTATCGTTAATGGCTTTCACTCCGTCAAATCCGTTTTCACATTCTCCTATTACCTCAATGTCGGGATGATCTTTCAGGTACGAACGTAACAGGTTGCGGGCCAGTTCTTCGTCTTCAATAATCAGGGTTTGTAATTTTTCGCTCATGACACTGCTTGTTTTTGTGGGATAATTAATTGTACTTCAAAACTCGTTTTATGATCGGTTATTTTAATCAGATCGGGCTGATTGTATATAATTTCCATCCGTTTCCGGATATTTCGCAACCCTATACCTTCACCTTTCCTTTTGATGGAGTTGGCATCGTAATCGTTCAAAATGATTATTTTAAGCGAGTTTCCTTCACAAACACAGGTTGTTTTTATGGTCACCTGTTCAGTTGTTTCGTATACTCCGTACTTAATCGCATTTTCGAATAAAGGTTGTAAAATCATATTCGGGATTTCCGATTCGAGGCAATGTGCATCAATCTCGAATTCAGCATTTAGCTTTTTCCCGAAACGGACTTTTTCAATGCTCAAGTACAGTTTAATATTTTCCAGTTCCCTGGAGAATGAGACCATCTCCTTTTCGTTGTGCATTAGCGAATAACGCATAAAGGTAGAAAGATTGATCACCATTTCCTGAGCTTTTTCCGGATTACTCACGGTAAGCGACGAAATGGAATTCAGGCTGTTGAAAAGAAAATGTGGATTGATCTGCGACTTCAGCGCCTGCAACTCGGCTTCACGGATCAAAGCTTTGTACTCCCCTTCTTTCTTGATTTTTTCTTTCAGGCTTTGGTAATAATTTACAGCATAAAAAAATACCAGGTAAATGGCGTACATCAAATATCCGGCAAAAATCTTAGATGGAAATCCATCCTTCAGGAAATGATTTTCTTCAGTTATAAAGGGCTGAAAGATGGCGTAACTTATAGTAACCCAAATTCCACAAAGAATTGAGGCTGCGACTAAGTGAAACAACACCAGACGACCTATACCTGTCTCCTCCAGACTGTTATAGCGTATGCTATACCAAATGCTCGATCCGAGTAAGGGATATAAAATATAAGTTGTTCCCGTATCAAGCAGCGACTCGGTAAGTGTTACATCATACCAAATTACCTGAAGGATAATGTTGATTACAGCAATGACAGCCCAAAACAAGGCATAAAATCCGAGTAGCCGATAGTTATTGGTTAGAGGGTGCTTCATGGCTAGAAGTGTTTAACTTCAATTCCGCCGAAAATGGAAACACCTTTAATGACAATAGTTTTTGAAGGGTCGTAATATTTATCGCTGTAGGTATCGCCCCGTTTATCGGTGAAAGCGCCGAATATGGTCGTTACTTCGTTGCGCACATTCCAGTCCATTGGAATTTTAAAGCCGCAACCACCGAAAACACTGACACAATCAATAACAGCCCCACCTGGCTGTAAATTAGCTTTTCGTAAATCAAATTCGATACCTCCAAAAATGGAAGTAGCTTTTCCTCCGGCCAAAGCCTGCGAATTAATAAATATTTCCCGGCCACCGAAAATCACAAAATCATCGAAAGTGTTAAGTGAATTGGAAGAATATGCAGTTTTGGATGTGTCGCCCCCAACAGTATCCTGAATGGGTTCATAAACTGATTCAAGTTTATGATGATCACGTCTTCGAAGCAGTATGGCAACTCCTATGGCAACCAGTATTAAAGGCCAGTAAATCCTACGTAATTCACGAGGAACGGAAATCAGTTCGGGGATCATAAATGTCCCGCCAATGATGATCAGGATAGTTCCCGCAGTGCGATTTCCTCCAATCAACGATAGAATACCTATTCCAACTAAAAGCATCTGCCACGAAATGAGCAGGTCTGCCATTGATTCGGGAATCAGGTTCAGCCTTTCCAAAATCAGAATTACTCCAAGTACAATCAGGATAACTCCGAAATATAACCGCTTATCACTACTTCTACGTTCCATATCGTGCTTTTTTACTTGTTTGCAAATGTAATTACTATCAGTTTCTATTCGACAACAGATCGGTGAAACGACTGTTCTTATCGGTCAAATCTGACTTTTTCATGTATCAAAATAGTTTGGTTAAGATAATTATCCCTATAATGATCAGAGCCAATGGGAAAAAGAGAATCATAAGTATGCCCGGAATGACCAAAAAATTTGGAATAAAAATCAGCAACAGCAATACAAAAATCAATGCACCAAAAAATCGTCGACCTGCTATCAGTGAAATCCCAATCAGTACAATCAGTATTGGAATAATTGCTCCAAAAGACCAATGGGCAATACTACTGAAAAAGTGTCCGATTCCGGAAAAAAATTCACCAATGCCGGGGAAATGTATGTCCCATCCACTTTGTTTCAAAATCCACAGGACTCCGAAAATGATGAGCACCCAGACCCAAAATGATCCTGAATGTCTTTTGTGTTCAATTTGCTTTTCCATAACTCGATAATTTTGATGATATAAAAATAGAATAACCTGATTTCTGAAAACATCAGGGATCGGTCAGTAAAAGTTTAAAATCGGTGAATGGATTGAAAAACAGGAAAAGAAAAGAGTGCAAAGGAAAAGACGATAATAAGGCTCGACAATGGAATTAATGAATTCACTACTGAAGTATGTATTGCAAAATCGGTGACAAAAATGCTATTGCGATAGAATCGCTAGTTTAACTTCGTTCCTTTTCACTTTGCCGGACGTTGTTTTCGGAAATTTTTCCAGAAAAAGGATTTGTTTGGGTTGTTCGAAGGCGGGTAAATTTTTATCAATGATTTCCTGAAGATTTTTAGTCGGGAAAGTCTTTCCTTCAATGACTAAAACCAATTTTTCACCCAGTTTCTGATCAGGAACAGATGAAATAACGTAGCTCTGACCGATTAAATCTTCCAGTTTTTTCTCGATGGATTCGGGAGAATATTTAATTCCTCCTGAAATGATAACTGAATCGACCCGGCCTAAAATCCGGAAGGAAGTTTCCGATTGGAGTTCTGCCAAATCATTGGTTTGCAAGGATTCTGCAAATTCAGGATGATGAATTTGCAGGCATCCATTTTTACTCAAACTAACAGAGATACCCAGCAAACAATGGTAAAATTCTGATTTCAGATTGCCTGAAAGTTCACGAATGGCTATATGCGATGCGGTTTCAGTCATTCCATAAGTTGAAACTACACGGTTTGAAAGTTGACTGATCAGGGTTTTCAAGTCTTTTGAAATGGCAGATCCACCAACCAGTAAATTCCGAATATTTTGCAGTTTCTCTTTCCCGGAAGGTTGCTCCATCAATTTGAAAACCTGATTCGGAACCATTGCCCCGAATTCAAAAATTTCCTGTTCCAGAAAGTCAAAATCAGTAGTAGGGTCAACTGTAATCAGGTCCATTTTCCCAACAATAGCCCGAACAACCATCATTTTTCCGGCGATGTATTGGCAAGGCAGACTGAGCAAAAGCCGGTCATTTTTCTGCAGTCCGAAATATCCAATTGTTCGCTCAGCGCTTTCCACCATCATCGATTTGGGCAATTTAATGGGTTTTGGTTCGCCGGTGCTTCCCGAAGTTTGAACAAGTATAAATTCCGAATCCGAAAACCACTCGTTCAGAAATTGGTACAATTCTTTTTCCCAATCCGGAAGGAAGGAATTGATCTTAATTTCTGCAGTTCGAACCTGAATTTTTTCAGGAGAAAACCGTTTGCCGTTCAGAATTATTGAATTGTATTTTGACATAAATGAGCTTTAAATCTGGAATAGGTTGGAGCTAAAAGATTACACAAGGAGTATCCTGAACTTTGGCTATCCCCGTAATTAAGTCGATCTCACCCTGGATACACGAATTATCTTCATTATCGTATTTTGCCCCGGCTTGAAGTGTTAGGTTTCCGGTAGATTTATCAATGAAAATCATACCGGAGCATAACCTATTAATGTTTGCTGCTTTGATCAATTCACTCAGGGCATTGTTCATGGAATTATATTTTAAATCTTCAACGTTTGATAGTTTTATGATATCGGAGGAGAAAGCCCTGCCATTTACTGCAATCCGAATATCATCTTTCGAAAGATACTGGTCTCTTGGTAAATTTAATACTGGATAGTAGAGTTTGTCCTTATTGATTTTAACAATGAATTGATCACACTCCCAAGCTATTGCCCATCCAATCTTCACCTTATAGCAAATGGAAAACGATACCCCATCGTTCCATGTATTCATGGCTGATTTACTGAGTATTATGTGATTTTGGAAATAACTCTCGCTTAAATTATTCTTTTCCAAGAAGAGTTCCTTCCAAATGGCCTGGTATTGCTGGCATAAATCTGATGTACAGAGAGAACCAGCAATATAATTATCTAGATAATCGTAGTCACCTGATTGAGTGCATGCCACCGTTCTTTCTTGTATTTTTTCTTTGCAGGATGGCAAAAAGACTAGTTGAACAAGCAGAATAAATAAAAGTAGATTTTTCATTTTCTTTTTTAACATAGACTGATAAATTAGTTGTTAGGTTGCGTTCAATTTATCCATTTAATAAAGAATTCAATTCCCATTTCTTCTCCTTACGAAACCACAACTGATCACCCAAAATCTCCAAAGGGGAATCGAAATTATTGGTAAAAAGCTGTCCGGTTCCGAGGCCTTGTTCGTTCTTTGCATTAAGTTGGAAAGTCCATTGTGCAATGGCATTCAACCCGATGTTCGATTCCAATGCAGAAGTTATCCACCAGCCAGTTCCATATTTTTCAGCCTGCCCGATCCATTTTTCGCAACCTGCAAAACCACCGTGTAAACTGGGTTTCAGAATCAGATAAGCCGGATGGATTATCTCGAGTAATTTCTGCATTTCTTTGCCTGTGTTTATTCCAATCAACTCTTCGTCGAGTCCAATTGGTACCGGAGATTTTTCACAAAGTTTGGCCATTTCTTCCCATTTGCCAGTTTCAATCGGCTGTTCAATGGAATGAATTTCCAGATCGGACAATCGTTTCAGGTTTTCAAGCGCAGCATGATAGGAGTATGCGCAATTGGCATCGACCCGGAGCGTAATTTCTTCAGGCGAAAACTCCTTACGAATGGCTTTCAAAAGTTCAAATTCAGTTTCAAAATCAAGTGCGCCGATTTTCATTTTGATACACCGGAAACCGGCATCCAGTTTGTTCCGGATTTGCTGTTTCATGAATTCAGGAGTACCCATCCAGATAAGTCCATTGATCGGAATGCCTTTTTCCCCGCAGGTAAATGTGGAAGAGAAAAGCTCGCGCTTACCTCCGTTCCTCAAATCGAGCAAAGCGGTTTCAAGTCCAAACTGAATCGATGGCCATGCACGTAATTCTTCCGGAGAGGAAATAAAATAGCTGATTTCGTCGCAAACCTGAAGCAATTTTGCACTCATCCTGTTCGGACTTTCAATACTGAGATCGGGTAAAGGGGCGCATTCTCCAATTCCGGTATTTGTTCCGTCCGTCAAAAATATAAACCAGGTATCACGGGTGGTATAAACTCCGCGAGAGGTCCCGGATGCTTGTTTAAAATTGAGTGTATATTTTTGAAAACTGGCCTTCATTTGAGTTATAAGTGATAAATTATGAGTTATGAATTCATCCAGTAAAACAGTTTTTGTGACAATAAAGCTTAACGAATTATAGGATTCAATGCCCTAACTCCCTTCCCTATTTTGGGGAAGGGTTGGGAATGGGGCTAACTTTCAAGGAATCAGTACTTTTCTCCAATAATTGCCTTATGCTTTTATGAAATACAGGATGAATCAAATCAGGAACAATCTCACAGAGCGGCATTAAAGCAAATTTACGCTCCTGAATACGGGGATGAGGAATAATCAGATTTGTCCGGTTAATAATTTGATCACTGTAAAACAGAATATCGATGTCAATAACCCTCGAGCTATATTGACTTTCTTTCCTTATTCGTCCCAGATCATGCTCAATTTGCTGCGTTTGCACCAGAACTTCTTCAGGAGACAGGCTGGTTGAAATTTCAAGTGCCTGGTTCCAAAACAAATCGGGAGATTCAAAACCCCATGGTTCAGTTTCATAAACAGCCGACTGCAGGCGGATTTCGCCAACTCGGGTACATAGACTTGTCCGTGCTTCAGAAAATATTCTTTCTTTGTCCCCGATGTTTCCGCCCAACAATAGATAAAGCATGGTCATATTCGCCCGGATTTTGTAACAAAAACACTAAATTCGTACAAATCTATCGTACATTTTAATCGAAACAAACAAATTCAAACAAAATACACATGAAGGACTTTTTCAAATTTACGCTGGCATCCATTATTGGAGTAATAATTGCCGGTTTGCTTCTCCTTTTTATTACTATCGGAATTTTTTCAGCCATGGTTTCCGTTTCCGACCAACCAGTTCAGGTAGAAGGAAATAGTGTTCTTCTTCTGAAATTTGACCATCAGATTGTTGACCGGGCAAGTAAAAACCCTTTCGAAGATCTGGACTTTGGTTTTTTTCAGGGAACTAAAACGGTTGGATTGAATGATATTCTCGATTGCATCAGAAAAGCCAAAACCGATGATAATATTACCGGAATTTACCTGAATCCAATGGATATTCAGGCAGGATTGGGAACTGTTGAAGAAATCCGTTCGGCGCTGAAAGATTTTAAAACTTCAGGAAAATTTATCTATGCCTATGGTGAGTATCTTACCCAAAAGGCATATTACCTTACTACAATTGCAGATTCCTTGGTTTTGAATCCTCAGGGATCGGTTGATTTTAGAGGCTTGGGTGGAGAACGAACGTTTTACAAAAAAGCATTGGAGAAATTGGGCGTTGAAGTTCAGATCGTTCGTCATGGCAAATTTAAAGCTGCTGTTGAACCATTTTTGCTGGATAAAATGAGTGACGAAAACAGGCTTCAGACTGAAACATACCTGAAAAGTATCTGGAATGAAATGTTGACAGATATTTCGGCCTCACGAAAAATGGGTGTTGATGAATTAAACGATATTGCCGATATGGTAGCCAGTTTCAGAAAGGCTGATTTTGCAAAACAGAAAAATCTGGTTGACCGTTTGAAATATAAGGATCAAGTCATTGATGATCTCAAAAAACTGACCGGAACCAGCGAGAAAAATGATATTAAGGCAGTCGACATTTTCAAATATGTGAAAGTTCCTGAAAAGCGCACCCAGCAGGGTTTGGCTCGTAATAAGATAGCCGTTATTTATGCTTCAGGGAATATTGATAGTGGAACTTCCGAAAATGACATTAAATCTGAAGATCTTTCAAGAACAATTCGTGAGGCCCGGCGTGATTCTTCGATTAAAGCTATTGTACTTCGCATAAACTCTCCGGGAGGTAGCGCCTACGGTTCGGAAGTAATTTGGCGCGAAGTAAAGCTTGCTGCTGAAACAAAACCTGTAATTGCTTCGATGGGAGATGTTGCTGCCTCCGGAGGCTATTATATTGCCTGTGCTGCCGATACCATCATGGCCGACCGTACCACCATTACCGGATCGATTGGTATTTTCGGGATGATACCCAATGCAGAAAAATTGTTGGAGGATAAACTTGGAATCACTCAGGATGTGGTTACCACCAACGAACATTCTGACATGATTTCAGTTACCCGCCCAATGACTCCGTTTGAACGCGATTTGATGCAACAAACCATCGAATCAGGGTATGATACTTTTATTAGCCGCGTTGCCGAAGGCCGTTCGATGGAGAAAACTGAAGTGGATGAAATTGGACAGGGACGTGTTTGGGCGGCTGTGAATGCCAAAGAAATTAAACTGATTGATGTGTACGGAGGATTGAATGACGCCATAGAACTAGCTAAAAATATGGCCAAACTGGATACCTATCGGATTGTAAACCTTCCAAAGCTGAAAGATCCGATTGAAGAACTGTTTAAAGAGATTTCAGGCTCGGCAAAAGCGGGATTTATGAAGGATGAACTTGGTGAAAATTACAAATACTACGAACAAATGCGTGGTTTCCTTTTGCAAAAGGGAGTTCAGGCAAGGATGCCATACGATATAGAAATTCATTAGTAAAAATCAGGAAAGAGTCATTAGTCATTTGGAAAGGAGCTTTCTAAGCAATTTTCTAATAACGAATGACTCTTTTCTTTTCATTTTTTCATCATGGCTTATAATCAACAATTGGCTAATCGAATCAGGGAACAGCTTCAGGATTTGGAACATATTGAAGAAAAGGAGATGATGGGTGGATTAAGTTTTCTGCTCAATGGGAAAATGTGTGTCGGGATTATTAAAGATGAAATGATGTGCCGAATTGATCCCGCGCTTTACGATGAATCACTCGAAAAAACTGGTTGTCACGAGATGGTTTTTACCGGAAAACCGATGAAGGGTTGGGTAATGATTGAAGAAACGGGAATGAAAAGTATCAACGATTTTAAATACTGGATTCAGCTTGCACTGGAATATAATCAACATGCCAAATCATCGAAGAAGAAAAAATAATCTTGCAAAATGACCACGAAATCCTTTTTCTTCCTGCTCATTCTAACTTTTCTTTCCCAAAATCTATTTTCTCAAAAGACCATTCATTGTCTGATCACTACTGATCTTGGAGAAATTCGCGTTGAGTTATATCCAGATCGGGCACCGCTATCTGTAGCCAATTTCCTGAAATATGCCGATCAAGGTCTTTACAACGGAACTACTTTCTTTCGGGTTTGTACTCCTGAAAATGAAAAAGAGCGGAAGGTTAAAATCGAAGTGATTCAGGGAGGGAATGTACCTGAAGAAAAACAGTTTGAGCCAATCCGGATAGAAACCACCCAACAAACAGGACTGAAACATCTGAACGGTTCGTTGTCAATGGCACGGGATACCCCTGATTCGGCGACCAGCAGCTTTTTTATTTGTATTGGTAATCAGCCGGAACTTGATTTTGCCGGAAAACGAAATCCCGACGGGCAAGGGTTTGCAGTTTTTGGAAAAGTAACCAAAGGAATGCGGATGGTTAAAAAGATACAAATGCAGAAAAATAAGGAACAGTACCTGATCAAACCGGTAAAAATTGTTTCAATCAAACGATTGCCGTCCTTATAGCCAATAATATTAAAAACAGAAAGGCTCCGAAATTCGGAGCCTTTCTGTTTTTAATATTATTCTTCAAAATTTATTCCACAACTATTAACAGATATTTCGAAGCTTTCCAGAATTCTTCTGGTTTGTCTATTACCAGGCTTTCAACTGTTTTAACTCCTGTAAGATGATAAGAATCAGCCGGATGGGTGGTAACAATCTTAGCTTTTTTACTGTTTAGCGGCAACTGGTTGAATTCACGAATGTCGATTTTCATGAAATAATCGCGGTTAAAATCCTTTTTAAGTTTAATGGTTTTCCCCATTCCCAAAACTCCGCCTTCTTTTTCAATCACATTCTTTTCTTCCAGTTCTTTTTTAGTACCATACGCATAATAGGCTGTATTCATAGCAATTGTTTGCTCGTCGATAGTTTGAGTTTTTGCTTTGATGGTAGCTTCACTTTCAGTAGTTATCTGTTCAATTTTCTGGTTCAGGCCAGCAACATCAACGTGCAAATTTTCCAGCTCCTGTTTTAATGAGGCAATCTCAGCGTCTTTTTCGCCCATTTGCTTGTTCAGCAGCGAAATCATGTTTTCGAGTTCAGCAATTTTCACATTCGATGCCCGAAGTTTTCCCTGCAATGATTTCACCAATTCTTTGTTTTTCTGAAGCAGATCGTTAATTTGAACGATGTCCTCAATAATGCGTTTTTTTGCTTCAGCTTTCAGTTCAGTACCGGATGAGGTTTGAACAGAAACAATCTTTTCAATACTTTTTATTGAATCAAGATTCATCTGAATCTCATTCATTGCACCGATAAATTCCAGAATGGAATTATCTTTTTGAACACCTAAGTGCGAAATACTATCCTGTTTAGCCTGCATACGGGCAATTTCTTTTTTATGCTGACCACATGAAACTAAAACCATGACTGATAAAACAAATACTAATTTTTTCATTGGGTATAATTAAAATTAATAATAAAATCGGCTACAGGTGGTTTAATTGATTGACCAGGTTATCATTGAGGACACAAAGATACGCTACTTTTTATTTGATAAACACATTCACACTAAAATATCGTAACGATAACTATTTCATAATTATTGCCTTTTTCATTTTTTCCAGAACAATCTGGTTTACGTCAATTGAATCGAACATTTCAAGTATCCGTTTTTCGGCTTCTTCAAATCCGATTTTAAAAATTTCGTCAGCTTTCTTAAAGTCAAAGGTATTGTATTTCCTGGTCTCCGGTGGGTCGATAATAAAATCACATTTAGTCAGACTTTCGCGAACATTCTGCCCCATTGCCAGGCGAAGTGTGCGTTCTGCAACAGCTTTAATTCCTGAAATATTTTCTGCCGGGCCGTTATGGTTGACATGCACCCCGATCAGGATACGACATTGATCGCGGATGCAATCGACGGGCAGATTATTGAGTAATCCGCCATCTACGTATGTCATCCCATCAATAATCTGGGGTTCGAAAATAACCGGGATGGAGGCTGATGCCAATACCCATTGAAAAAGTTTCCCTTCATTCTTAATTTCCTGATGGCCGCTATTCAGGTTTACCACCGCGCAGTAAAATGGTTTTTTAAGACTTGAAAAGTCATCGGCCGGAATGTGGCTTTCAAGTATCGATAAAACTTTTTTAATGTCAATTAGTCCACTTGATGGCAATTGCCATTTAAACATTTTCACTAATTTGTTTGATTTCACCAGTTCGAGAATTTCGAGTGGCTCCATTCCTGCAGCATAGAAAACGCCAACCAAGGCACCGGCGCTTACTCCTGAAATGATTTCGGGCCGGATACCATATTTGTGCAGAGCCTCAAGTACTCCAATATGGACGATTCCCCGGGCTCCGCCACCACTCAATGCAATTCCAAATTTATAGGATTTTGGCTTCATCTTTTGCGCTTTTTATTTTTCTATCTCCTGGTAAATTCGCACATAATCAACTTCATACCTGACCGGAAAATGACTATACTCCGGATTTCCACCATTTCCACCAATGGCCAGGTTAAGTAAGATGTAATGCGGATGTTGAAAGGGATTAAATCCGTCGGGATTTATGGTTTCTGAAAGAGGCGTTTCATTAAGCAATTCATCGTCCAGATAGAGTTTGATAAATTCAGGAGTCCAGTCCATTCTCCAGACATGGAACTTTTTATCCCAATCAGGATCTTTAGCTGTGAAATGAGCGAAAGGAATGCGTTCGGTATGCCACTTGCCTACAAATTGCTGTGCAGTTCCCCAGGCTGTGTTAGCCAAAATGGTCGGTACATGATCAACCCGGTAAAACTCCATAATGTCAATTTCTCCATTCGACGGCCAGTTTCTTTCTATTCCTAATGTCCAGATTGCCGGCCAGGAACCTAAAGTAGTATCTATTCTGGCTCTGACTTCGAAACGCCCGTACAGCCATTGTTTCATTCCCCGGGTATTGATGCTCGATGAAGTGTAATGAGCAAATTCACGATTGGTGCGCCAGTTATGTGTTCCAGCCTGATACTTTGGATTTGGAATCTCTTCGCGTCGGCCCTCAATGATTAAAACACCATTGGTGCAGTTTGCATTTTCCTCCTGATACCATTGTAATTCTTCATTCCGGACAAAACCTTTTTCGTATTTCCAGAACTCAGGATTTGGTTTTCCGTTGGTATTGAATTCATCGGCCCATACCAATTTCATATCCGAAATTCCGGATGCTGGATTTGGATCAGGAAGCGTCGAATTGATGGGCTGAGAGAAACCTAAATATCCAAGAAAGCAAAAAAGCAAAATAAGGGCTGGTTTTTTCATCAGATTTACTGCGGCATAGGTTGTTTAATGCAAAGTACAAAAATAAAACCACAGAGAAAACAGAGTTTTACAGAGAGAACAGAGTCTAAATTTTTAAATCAACTCAATGTATTCTCTGTTTTTTCTCTGATTCCTCTGTGGTCAAAATCAAATATAAAAGTCTATCTCGCCGGAATATTCTTTAGGGTTTCAACCAGGAAATCCCAGAATTTACCGACTGATTCAATATTTACTTTTTCATCAGGAGAATGTGGAAACCGAATGGTTGGGCCAAAAGAAATCATGTCCCAACGAGGATAAGTTCCGCCCAAAATACCACATTCCAATCCGGCGTGAATGGCCTTGATTTCAGGTATCCGTCCAAATTTAGCCTGATATACCTTTTGCATGGTTCTCAGGATTGGGGAATCCATGTCAGGTTTCCAACCAGGGTATCCGCCATTTAATTTCACTTCGGCACCGGCCAGTGAAAACACTGATTCCATTCTTGAGCCAAGTTCTGCTTTGGCCGAATCAACCGAACTACGCATCAGGCACGCAATGTTTATAGTTTTGGTTTCTGAATCGGATTTTACAATTGCCAGGTTTGTGGATGTTTCAACCAGTCCGGGCATACTGTCGCTCATTCGGATAACGCCATTTGGGCAGGCCACAATGGCATGGGTCAGTTTGATCTGGGTGTCTAAATCAATTAAGCCTGCAGGCATTTCAGTTTTGGCCAATTCTATTTTCAAGGTCGGTTCGGTAGCAGTAAGTTCACGTTTGATAACCGTGGTCAATCCGGCCACAAGACCTACCAGTTTATCGGCAGTAGCATAAGGAACAGTAACAATTCCGAATGCTTCGCGAGGAATGGCATTTCGCAAATTTCCACCATTGATTGAAGCCAATCGTAATCCGCAAACTTTGTGAGCTTCTTTTAATACGCGAAAGAATATTTTATTGGCGTTTCCGCGGCCAAGATTAATGTCCAATCCGGAGTGTCCGCCTTTTAATCCGGTTACATTGAGTTTAAATGCAATTGATTCTTTAGGAACAGGAACTTCAGTATAGCTAAATTTGACATTGGCATCTTCGCCACCGGCACAGCCCACATACAATTCACCTTCATCTTCAGAATCCATGTTAATCAGGATTTCTCCGGAAAGCATTCCCGATTTCAAACCTTCAGCCCCATCCATTCCGGTTTCTTCGGTAGCTGTAAATAGCGCCTCAATTGGTCCGTGTGCTAGGTCTTTGGAGGCAAGAACAGCCATTGCTGCAGCAACTCCAATTCCATTGTCGGCGCCAAGAGTAGTTCCATTGGCTCTAACCCATTCGCCATCGATGATCGTTTCAATCGGGTCTTTGGTAAAATCGTGATCTTTGTCGCTGTTTTTTTGGGGAACCATATCCAGATGGCCCTGCAAAATAACTCCTTTTCGTTTTTCCATTCCCGGAGTGGCCGGTTTACGGATAATAACATTTCCGGCTTCATCCTGAACAGTTTCGAGACCCAGGTTGCGACCAAAATCGGCAACAAACTGCCTGATTTGGTCTTCGTGATGTGAAGGACGCGGAATACGCGTCAACTGGTAAAAATTTTCCCATACCTCGATGGGCGTTAATTTTGAGATTTCGTTGCTCATATAGTTATTTTTAAATAAAAATTCAATTGAGTAGAATGAGGTATTTACCTGAACATCTGTACATTAATTTGCTATTCTTACGTCAAAAAACATAAAACTCATTCCAAAAAAAATATCGCATATAAAAGTACAATTAATCCCTTAGTTTGTTTCAGAAATGGAACAATAAAAAACCTGCATTCGTTATTATGGATGCAGGTTTTTTATTCAGGAATTATAAAATAAATTTCGTACTAAGATTTCATGTTTGGTTTTTCAAGTCCATATCCTTTTTTGCGGTCTTCAGCTTTCAGAAGAAAAGCAAAAACAACTGCCAAAAGACCGAAGCCGGTGAAAATGATCATTGGAAGCGTATAATTGTAGGTATTCACTGTTAATCCATCCTGCAGAACCTGACCTGTAATACAATATTTGTCGAGAACCCAGCCGATGAGTAGCGGGACCAACGATAAACCAACATTTTGTACCAGGAAAATCAGTGCGTAGGCTGTTCCAAGCTGGTTTTCAGGAATAATTTTAGGAACCGAAGGCCACATGGCTGATGGTACCAGGGAGAACCCAATTCCCAACAAGATGATCAGGAAAATAGCAAAAGTCCAGTGGTTGAACAATGGAACTGAGAACAAGGTGTGAACCAGAACGATAAGTGCAGCTCCAATAATCATGATGGTTGCCCCATGTCCTTTTCGGTCGTAAAGATTTCCGAAGAAAGGAGTTAAAAGAATCGTTCCAAAAGGCAACATGGCAGGGATTGCACCGGCCAGAGAAGGTTCAACTCCAAATTTGTTGACCATCAGATCGGCTGCAAATTTCAGGAATGGGAAAACGGTAGAATAAAACAAAACACATAAAATGGCAATGTACCACCAACCTTTATTGGTAACAATATTCCAGACATCCGAGACCTGAAATGCCTCTTCCGGTTCCTGATCAGGATTTAAATTTAATTCTGATGCATCTAACTTTTTATCCATAAAGGTGTAGATAAAAAATGCAATCAGGCCGATGCAAAGCATGATCAGACAGACTAAAATTGGGGCAGAAACACTGTCGAAATATTTAGCTAAAGGTAACCCTGTGGAAAGTGCAAGCGCAGTTCCCAAACGGGCAGTGGCCATTTCAAGACCCATCGCCAAGGCAAGTTCTTTGCCTTTAAACCATTTGACAATGATTTTTGAAACGGTGATTCCGGCGACTTCAATTCCGACTCCAAAAATACCAAACCCAAGCGCGGCAACCATTACCTGTGCCTTAACTTCGAAGAAGTAAAGATTCCACATCTGACCGTCGAGCATATGAGTTGATACGGCCCAATATTTAATGGCTGTACCGACCACCATGATGATTGAAGCCATCATTCCGGTAAAACGGACTCCCATTTTGTCGAGGATAATACCTCCAAAAAGCAACATCAGGAGGAAGACGTTAAACCAGCCGTAGGCGCTGGTGAAGAATCCGTATTCCGAGCTGTCCCAGTGCAATTGACCTTCAAGCAAGCCTTTCAAGGGCGCCATAACATCGGTAAGGTAATATCCGCAAAGCATGGTAAAGGCAACTACACCCAAAGCCGTCCACCTGGCAATTTTAGAGTCACGAAGAGATTTTCTTAGTTCTTGCATTTTTAAAGTTATAAGTTTAGCTTTTGTTATTTTTTATCAGATTTATTTTCTTCTGAATTATCTGTAACTTTTAGAATTGATTTTACGGCTCCAGAACTGGTATGGAATTCGAGTTTGTAAGTGCCATCTAACAAATCTTCAGGAACGGGTGCAGTAGTTCCGAATTGTGCAATGGCCAGGCGGGCGCCAGCCAGTTGAGTTGCTCCATCCAGAATGCGGATTTCTGCCATTCCCGGTATTCGGTAATAAACACCACTTTTCCCAGCATTCGAATTTTCCGAAGCGATTAGTCCGTTTTGTTTTGCAGTAAGATTTTCGATTTTATTCACCTCAATTACAACCGGACGACCCGACAAATCGGATTTTGGCAATACTCCGCGATCATCACTAAACCGGAAGAAGACTTCACCTTTTACTGATTTTTCTCCCGGGACAAAATCAAAACTGAATTCATATTTTTCTTTGGAGGATTTGCCAATAAATAGGGCAAGATAATTTTCTTCCATTTTCCCGAGTTCTTCAGTCATAACTTCAAACGACTTTCCATCAGGAAGTGGTTCGTCATCGGCATTTGTCAACAAGGCAAAGCGCGAGTTCCGAAGGTTGAAAATGGTTTCAGCAGCTTCGGCAGCTTTTTGTTCCGGATTTTTGGAAACCAATTTAAACCGTTTGGTTGAGTCGGCCGGAGAATAAAAACTCCAAATAGACAGATCAGTGAATTTGACTTGTTTATCCAGATTTTTGGTTAAAAACGATTGTGTTTCTATAGCAGCATCATCCGATTTTACGGCAGTATTTATACCTGCAATAATACCTTTTTGGGTAAGACTGACCATCTGAGCTGCCGGGCCCAAGGCTTTATAAACCTGTTCTGCATCAGGTTCGCTAAATACTTCAAGTTTCATTTCGTCCATGTTCCAGCGGTCGGCATCTGTTGCAGGAACATTTTCAATCCCAAGCATTTTTTGCGCATACATTTGAAAAGGCCCGTGTACAAATCGTTCGCGGGTAGCTTTTATATGTACCCTGATTCCGGTTTGAGGTAAACTATATACAATGCCTTCAACAGGCCCAACTACTGCTCCTGACATTTTTCTTTTGTCGTCCTTCTGCCCGTTCGCCATAGAGGCTACAAAAGCGGCAAGAATAAAGGTGAATATGAAAGTTTTCATGATCTAAAATTTATTTGTTTTCTGTTTCCCCTGTAAATTCTAATCTGAAGTTTTGAGATGATCAAACTACAGCCGATTAATAAAAACCCCAAAAGTAGCCAAAATATTATTCAAGATGCAGAAAAGCAACTCCCATATGATTTATAATATCTCCGGCTATAAGAGCTTGTTGTCCAAAAGTGGCCGCAGCAAGGTCACCCGCCAGTCCGTGCAGGTAAACTCCGATCAAAGTGGCTTCTTCAGAGGTGTAATTCTGAGCCAGTAACCCAAGAATGATACCGGTTAAAACATCACCACTCCCAGCGGTTGCCATTCCTGGATTACCTGTTTCGTTGAAAAAAGCACTTCCATCAGGAACTGAAATGCAGGTATTTGCCCCTTTGAGCGCTATGATAACCTTGTATTTAACTGAAAACTGAAGTTGCTTTTGCAGTCGTTCATATGAATTGGACGTTGGTCCGGCCAATCGTTCAAATTCTTTGGGATGAGGAGTCAGGATCGTATTTTCAGGGAGCAGATTTATCCATTCTTTATTTTCGGACAGGATGTTTATAGCATCGGCATCAAGTACCAATTTGGAAGGTTTTTTCTGAAGTAATTTCTTTAAAGCCAATTGTGTTTCTGATTTTTTGCCGAGTCCGGGACCGATTCCAATCGCAGAAAACAGTTCTTCCTCAGGAAATTCAGTGAAGATTTCATCCGATGAATCAATCGATGTCATGGCTTCAGGAATTGAATTCTGAATAATTTCGTAGCCCAGTCGTGGCACGTGTGAGGTCAGCAATCCCACTCCGGCCCTCAAGCATGCCCTGGATGACAGAACAGAAGCTCCCATTTTTCCATAACTTCCGGCGATTAGTAAGGCGTGTCCAAAGTTTCCTTTATGCGAAAACTTTCCACGCTTTTTTAGTATTCCAGAAATGAATGTCTTGGCCAGACTGAAATATTTGCTTTCTGATTGAAGAATAGCTTCTGGATGCAATAAGATTGGAAGCACATGCCAATTTCCGACAAAATCAGCATTTTCAGAAAAAAAGAAACTGAGTTTTGGAAATTGAAAGGTAAGTGTATTGTCGGCTTGTACAATACCCATTGAGTCATTTTCAGAATTGTCTTCTCCAAACAGTCCACTCGGAATATCGATGGATATAACTGTTGCTCCGGATTGATTGATTTGCTGAACTATTGCTTTAGCCAATCCAGTTAAAGGTTTATTTATTCCCGAACCGAACAATCCATCGAGGACGATAACATCAGAGGGTATTTCCGGAATCGAATTTTCGAAGTCAATTTTTTCCAAAAGAACTTTGCCTTGTTCAATCAGCCGGGATTGATTGATGACTGCATCTTCTTTTAATACACGACCAAAATCAGCAAAAAAAACAGTGCAGTTGTAATTGCTGTCAGCAAGCATTCTGGCAACAGCAAATGCATCACCGCCGTTATTTCCAGGTCCCGCAAAAATGTAAAACGAATGGTCGCAACTGACATTCTGAAATATCCATTCTGTTAGGCGTTGAGCAGCCCTTTCCATCAGGTCGATTGACGAAATTGGTTCAAGTTTCATGGTCAACCGGTCTATTTCAGCGATTTGCTGGCATGTAAAAAGTTTCATGGCTAAAAGATTTGAGCTAAAATTACAAAATATCGGGTATTATTCATTCCAGCGAATTTGAAACGATCTAATTAACTGATAATAGTCAAATTTTATTCCTTAAAAACTTGCTTATATTTGTCAGAATTGCAAAACCTTACAGCTTGCAAAGCTTTTATTAATTTGAAAAATTCTTAATATGTTTAAACAACACCCAAAAGGATTATTAGCAGCGGCTCTGGCAAATATGGGAGAACGCTTTGGTTTTTACACCATGATGGCAATACTCGTGCTATTTTTACAGGCTAAATTTGGTTTGTCAGGTACAAATGCTGGAATTATTTATTCCATTTTTTACTTTTCAATTTACATTTTAGCTTTTGTTGGAGGTCTGATTGCAGATAAAACCAGAAACTACAAGGGAACAATTTTGACTGGTTTAGTTTTGATGGCAGTTGGATATTTTCTAATTGCGATTCCTTCTCCGACTCCTACTCCAAACAAAGTTCTTTTTCTGACTTTAACTTGTATTGGATTGTTTGTAATTGCTTTTGGCAATGGATTATTTAAAGGAAATTTACAGGCACTGGTCGGACAAATGTATGATAGTCCTCAATATGGAAAAATGAGAGACTCGGGCTTTTCTTTGTTCTACATGTTTATTAATGTTGGTGCTATTTTCGCTCCGCTTGCCGCAATTGGTGTTCGGAATTGGTGGTTAGGAAAACATGGTTTTCAATATAATGCCGATCTTCCGGCACTATGTCATGCACATCTTGATGGCACCATTAATACAGCTGCGTCCGAATCTCTGACACAAATGGCAACTAAAGTTAGCACTGCTCCTGTGGCTGACATGACTGCTTTTGCCAAAGATTATCTGAATGTATTTACCACTGGCTTTCATTATGCTTTTGCCGTTGCCATTTTTGCGATGGCTATTTCTTTAGTTATCTATTTGGTGAATAAGAAGAGCTTTCCAAATGCTAAAAAAGTTGTTACATCAGGTGCTGCAATTGATCCGGAAGCAATCCAAATGGATATAAAAGAAGTTAAACAGCGTTTATATGCTTTGTTTGCAGTTTTTGGTGTTGTTATTTTCTTTTGGCTTTCATTTCATCAAAATGGTTTGACTCTTACATTCTTTGCCAAAGAATATACAGATTTAAGTAGTGTGAAAGTTTCTTTAGGTAGCCTGACTTTGCAAGGTGCTGAAATCTTTCAGTCAATCAATCCTTTCTTTGTTGTGTTTCTTACCCCAATTGTTTTAGCATTATTTGGTTGGTTGAGAAGAACTGGGAAAGAACCTTCAACACCTAAGAAAATCGCTATAGGGATGTTTATTGCTGCCATGGGATTTCTTGTAATGGCAGTAGGTTCTTATTTGAGTAATCTTCCCTTACATTCAGCTATCAACCCGGAAGAAGGTGGCGTTCCTTTGGACGAAAGCCTGAAAGTAACTCCATTTCTGCTTATTTTCACTTATTTTATTTTGACTATTGCAGAGTTGTTTATTAGCCCTCTTGGAATTTCATTTGTTTCTAAAGTTGCTCCTCCCCAGTATCAGGGGGTAATGCAAGGTGGGTGGCTTGGAGCTACTGCAATAGGAAATTCATTATTGTTTGTTGGTGCAATTCTTTACGATAATATTCCAATCTGGATGACTTGGACTTTATTTGTTGTTGCTTGCACTATTTCAATGTTTACCATGATATTTATGCTGAAGTGGCTTGAACGGGTTGCAAAATAATTCATTATTTATTTGTTTTTCAAGTGAATTTGTTCGAAACAATCGACCAATAAAAATTATACTTTTGAAGGAGTAGCGAAAGCTGCTCCTTTTTTATGTCTTCCAAATTGTAAAATCATGTTCCTGCAATCGAAACTTTCGCATTTCTATATCCTTTCGGCAATATTTTTTTGCCTTTTTTCGTGTACCATACAACCGGCAAAAAAGGATGTCCCTCCAAACTTTCAGCCATTTTTTGAAGAATATGGCGTTCAGGGATGTTTTTTGTTGTACGACATGAAAAATGATATCTACCAGATTTACAATTCAACCCGTTGTGAGCAAGGTTTTTTACCCGCTTCAACGTTCAAAATCCTCAACTCATTAATCGGACTTGAAACAGGTGTAATTACGGGTGACAGTATGGTTATTCCGTGGGATGGAGTAGTGCGTTCAGTGGAAGAATGGAACCGGGACCACACTTTTGAAACAGCTATTCAGTATTCAGCAGTTCCTTATTTTCAGGAAATAGCCCGCCGGATTGGCCCTGAACGAATGAAAGAATATGTAGATGATTCGGATTACGGACATATGGATATTACCAAAGAAACCATAGATCGCTTCTGGCTTTGGGGCGATTCGCGAATTACCCCATGGGAACAAATGAATTTCCTGTTGAATTTCTACAGCAATAAATTACCCTTTTCAAGAGAGCATATTGATCTGGTCAAAAAACTCATCATACTGAAACAGACCGACAATTGGATTTTCCGAGGGAAAACCGGGATGACCGTCCAGAACGAAAAAAATATAGGTTGGCTCGTAGGCTACCTCGAAGAAAGCGGAAATGTCTGGCTGTATGTTTGTAATGTGGAATCGGGTACCGATAATACCGAAAAATTCAAGGAAAGCCGTCGCGGGATTACCGAAAAAGTTTTCAATTCGATGGGACTGATGGAAGAATAAAAGTGGTCAGTGTTCAGTCACAGTTTTCAGTTCCCATTTCTGATTACTGAACACTGCGACTGATAACTTTCTTATCGTTTCACTTCAACCAGTGCCCCGTCAATAATCTTTACAACAATATCTTCATCGAGTAAAGTAGTAATATCCCCCAGATCAGAGGCATCGCCTTCGGCTACTTTCCGGAGTATCCGGCGCATAATTTTTCCTGAACGGGTTTTTGGTAAGCCTGGAACCAGCTGAACAAGATCGGGACGGGCAAATGGCCCAATTAAATTGGTAACTGCCATTTTAATACTTTTGCGGATGCCTTCTTCTCCTCCGGTTGAAAGTTCGCCACAAACCACAAAAGCATAAATTCCCTGTCCTTTAATTGAATGAGGATAACCAACCACCGCTGATTCGTTCACCAATGGGTGTGAGTTTATAGCATTTTCAATTTCTGCAGTTCCAAGCCGGTGACCAGAAACATTGATCACATCATCTACCCGTCCAAGAATGCGGTAATAGCCATCTTCGTCGCGTTGAACGCCATCTCCGGTAAAATATAGATTTTTATATGATGAAAAATAAGTTTCCCTAAACCGTTCGTGATCTCCCCAGATGGTTCGTGCAATTCCAGGCCATGGGAATTTGATGCAAAGGTTGCCTTTTACACTGTTGCCGTGCAATTCGTTGCCTTCAGCATCAACAATAACTGGCTGAACTCCGGGCAACGGCAGGGTTGCAAATGAAGGTTTGGTAGGAATAATTCCCGGAATCGGGCTAATCATCACCCCACCCGTTTCGGTTTGCCACCAGGTATCCACTATGGGGCAACGGTTACGGCCAATATGATCGTGATACCAGTGCCAGGCCTCTTCGTTAATGGGTTCGCCAACTGTTCCGAGCACTTTAAGCGATGATAAATTTTTATCGCTGATGTGGTCCATCCCAAGAGCCAAAAGTGACCGGATAGCGGTGGGCGCTGTATAAAACTGATTGACCTTATGCTTATCCACTACATCCCAAAAGCGTCCGGCATCAGGCCAGGTTGGAATACCTTCAAACATTAATGTTTTCGCTCCGTTCAACAATGGTCCGTAAACAATGTATGAGTGACCTGTAATCCAGCCAATATCAGCAGTACAGAAATACAAATCACCCGAATTGTATTGAAATACATTTCTAAATGTATAAGCCGTATAAATCATATATCCCGCAGTGGTATGCACAATTCCTTTGGGTTTACCGGTCGAGCCCGAAGTATAAAGAATGAAAAGTACATCTTCAGAATCCATTTCCTCAGCCGGACAAACTTCTGACTGATTCTTAATGGCCTCGTGCCACCAGATGTCCCGACCTTCCTGCATATTGATTTTAGATTTAGTGCGTTCATAAACAACCACTGTTTCAACGCAAGAACAGCTTTCCAATGCCTCATCAACTATTTTCTTAAGAGGAGTAATTCTTTCACCGCGGAAACCGCCATCAGCGGTTAGTACCACTTTGGCCTCGGCATCGATGATCCGGTCGGCCAGAGAAGCCGCTGAGAATCCAGCAAAAACAACCGAATGAACTGCGCCAATCCGGGCACAGGCCAGCATAGCAATCGTTAACTCCGGAATCATTGGCATATAAATAGCTACCCGGTCACCTTTCCGAACATTTAATCCTTTTAGGGTATTGGCGAATTTATTGACATCGCGGTGTAATTCGGAATAAGTTAGTGTCCTGCATTCCTCATCAGGATTGTTCGGTTCCCAAATGATAGCTGGTTGATTCCCGATTGTATATAAATTCCGTTCAAATATATTTTCAGTAATATTCAGTTTTCCCCCTGAAAACCATTTCACAGAAGGTCCTTCAAAGTCCCATTTCAAAATCTCGTCATAGCGTTTGTGCCAGTAAAATCCTTCAGCAATTTCAGCCCAAAAACTTTCCGGATTGGCAATGCTTTTTTGATACTCGTGAATGTAACCACCTAAACTGTGAATTTTTGGTACCATGGGTGTGTAAGTTAGATTTAAAAAATTGGTTGATATGAAATATTGGAATAGGTAACAAGTAACAGGAGATTTGGTTGAAAAACAACCTGTTGATTTTTTTAACTTGCTTCATTCATAAAGAAATGGATTCCATCCTTCACAAAAGAGATGGAATCTTTCCTCACTTTGACAAGTAATTAAAATATGCTATTTTCATCGGTAATTTAACCTTTCTGAAAATGAGAACTAAACTGACCATTTGCCTCCTGATTACATTACTTTGTTCAGCAGATTTGCTGGCACAACAGCTGCCTTCTGGAAATCCAAAAGATTTTAAAGTTAAAACCTGTTTGCATTCGGTAAGTTACATGGGAGTCTGGCGCGGTCAACCACTCCTGACTGTCGATCAGTTCCTCATTAAAGCCAAAGAATTAGGATTTAAAGGGGTAATGCTGGCAGCAAAGCGTCCACATCTATCACCTCACGATTACGATAAAGCTGCCCGGATTCGGTTAAGGGCGAAGATTGATTCACTTGGACTTACTTTGGTTGGGCTGGCCGGATATACCGATTTCACTGCCGGAATCGACAAACCAGGAATACCAAATGCCGAAATTCAGGCTGCCTGGGTTGGAGAATTGGCTGAACTTGCCAGCGACCTGGGAACAAAAGTCGTGCGTGTGTTTACGGGTTACGAGCGCCCCGGAATCGCCTACGACAAGCAGTACGCTGAGGTAGTGAATGGACTTAAAATGGCAGGCAAACTGGCAGCAAAATTTGGGGTTACGCTGGTTGTACAGAATCATCATGATATCGCTTTGCATCACGATGTGATGTACTGGATGCTAAAAGAAGTAAACATGCCCAATGTGTTGGCTGGCTGGGATGCCTGGTCGCCTGCGCTTGAAGGTTTAAGCTCTGAAGAAATGCGCCAGTCCATCCTGAAAATGAAGCCTTTCCTTGTACAGACCATTGCTGCCGATTACGTGCGGCAACCACGATTCAGCTATGTGAATGACCTGACCAATTATTCGCCCCAGCAGCCGGTCATGCGCGCCACACAAATGGGGAAGGGAATGATCGATTACAAAACCTGGTTCAATACCCTCAGAGAAATCGGTTATCAGGGATGGGTGATTTATGAAATGTGTGAAGTGCTCGAAGGGGGTGGCTCGATGGAAAACATGGACCACACAGCTAAGGTCTTTTTGGATTATATGAAGCAGTTTGAGTAGACCTCTTGATTAGCGATGGTACTTGTCAGATTGGTATGGTCATTTTATCCAAAAGCCACAATCAGCTTCAATTTTTATGCACCTTGGGTGGGAATCTCCTTTAGCAGGCAATCCTGCAAAGTAAAGTAGAAGGTCGCTCCTTCGCCCGGCTCCGATTCAATCCAAATTTTTCCGCCTAACAACTCGACTAGTTTTTGGGTGATTGCCAAACCTAAACCGGTGCCGCGATAAACTCTTGCCGAATTATCGTTTAATTTCCGAAACCGGTGAAAAATTGCCTGATGATGGTCCTTTTTTACACCAATGCCGGTATCTTTCACATACAGACAAATTTCCCCATTTTCTGAAAGAAAGTATCCCATTTCAATAAAACCGGAATCGGTAAATTTTAAGGCATTCGATAATAAATTGATGAGGATTTGCTTCAAACGCACGCGATCTGAAAAAACAAATAATTCCTTGTCAGGAGAAATTCGGTTTGTCCTGAGCTCCACCATCGGTTTTTTATGACCCTGATTGAAAATCTGAAATAACTCTTCCATCAGGACATCAATGCTAAAATCAAGCTTTTTTAGAGTAAGCTGCTGCGCTTCAATCTTCGAAAGATCAATAATCTCATCAATTAAAACCAGCAATGATTCCGTATTTGATTCGATCATACCAGCATACATCAGCTTTGTTTCTTCACTTAAATCAGGCTCAATCAACAAGGACGAAAACCCAACAATCGAATTCAGCGGAGTGCGTATCTCGTGCGAAACATTGGCCAAAAAAGCCGATTTCAGATTATCCGATTCCACAGCCTTTTTCTTTGCCTCTGGCAGATTTTTGTTCGTTTCCTTGAGCTGATCGTTAGTTGCTGCAAGTTCAGTGATGACCTTACTCAACTGATCATGAGCTTTGGTTAATTCATCATTTTGAGTTCGAATCATTTTAAACTGACTTCTGATTTTTCGCTCTGCCTTTTTCATCCTTCGGGTTGAATTATACAGGAAAAGAACAATCAGAATAAGGAAAACAAGCACACTAACCAGAATTATAAAAGATTTCCTATTCGGGCTATTTGGCTTATTAATCACCGTAGATCCAGCGGGAATTCGGGTTAAAGGAATGTAAAATTTATCCAGAATTTTTTGGTCAAAGTAATAATTACTACCTGTTTCATCAATTCGTTTGGACGGTTTTGAGCGTGTCGAATCCATTAATTGCAGGAGAAGATTGGCAGCGGCGCTTCCATGCTTTTTGCCACTCTGATAAAGGCCACCCATAACTCCTTTGCCATTAAATAAAGGATCGTTGTTTAAAACAGGCACCTTTGCCAATTTTGTTATGGTATCAAGTAGTGAAGCAAAATCGATTGACCGTCCATTTTTATCCTGATTAATGCCAATATAATAAATCGCGTCATACTCGTTTTCGGAGCTTACCGTTTTGTATATAGAATCCAAATCAATTACTTCAGGAAAAAATACCGAAAAGTCGTTATAACCAGCAGCCCGATTGGTTAATTCTTTCCGGTAAATCTTTCCGGTAGTTGTTAAGTCGGTTAAAACAAGCAATCGTTTGGATTCAGGCAATATCGTTCTGACAAAATCTAATACAGGCTTGGTATTAACCGTTTCTTTAAATCCATAATACACCGAACCATTCAATGGATAGTCTTCCGGATTGGAGATTCCGGCAAAAACAACAGGCCGGCCTGGAAAAAGATAATCGTTGTACGCTAAGGCAAAATCGAGGGCATCATTATCTGTCACCAAAATTCCATCAAAAGAAATTCCCTCAAATTTATTTCGGATATGATTTTTTTCGTTTTCAAAATTGGATTGTCCAAACTGCTTCGAATTCAGGTCCTGAATATATAAGGTGATTTCAGGATGTAATTTTAAGGTAGTGATGATTCCTGAAGTTAGACTGTCTGTCCAAACATAACCCTGATGATAAGAGTTGATCAGCAACACATTTTTGACGGGTTTTGGCAGCTCACTTCCACTCGAACTGACAACAAAAATGATTAACAGAACTAAGAGTAACCAATTTTGGACTAATCTGCTCACTAAAAGTAGTTTTGTTTATAAAGTTCTGAATGTACGTTTTTTTTCAAAACCAGAACCAGAAATGGCATGGAACATTTCAAAATATATTTGTTAAACTGAAAAGGCAGCCAATTTAAATAATCAGCTGCCTTTCCGGAATTATTAAAGTCTTTTCTATTTCTGAGATTTTGGTTTCAGAATCAAATTCAGTTCTTCCAGTTGCTCCTGTGCAATGGTCGATGGGCTGTCCATCATTACATCGCGGCCTGAGTTGTTTTTGGGGAAAGCGATGGTATCGCGGATACTTTCCAAACCTGCAAACATTGAAGTTAAACGATCGAATCCGAAAGCAATACCAGCGTGAGGTGGCGCTCCAAATTTGAATGCGTTCATCAGGAACCCAAACTGGTAATCGGCTTGCTCTGGAGTAAATCCAAGTAACACGAACATTTTTGCCTGAAGGGCTTTATCGAAAATACGAACCGAACCGCCTCCAATTTCAACACCGTTGATGACTAAATCGTAGGCATTGGCACGAACAGCTCCCGGATTGGTGTCAAGCAGAGCAATGTCTTCAGGTTTGGGTGCGGTAAACGGATGGTGCATGGCATAAAAACGTTTAGTGTCTTCATCCCATTCGAGCAATGGAAAATCGACCACCCACAAAGGCTGGAAGACGTTTTTGTCACGCAGACCAAGTTGATTGGCCATTTCGAGACGCATATCGCCAATGGCTTTCAGTATTTTTTCTTTTGCTCCGGAAAGAATTAACAACAAATCGCCGGGTTTTGCACCAAATACCTCAACCCATTTTTGAAGGTCGTCGGCACTGTAAAATTTATCTACTGAAGATTTAATGGTTCCGTCGGTGTTGACTTTTACGTAAACCAAACCTTTGGCGCCAATTTGCGGACGTTTTACCCACTCGGTCAGTGCATCAGTTTGTTTACGAGTATATTCCGAGCAACCTTCGGCACAAATTCCGCCGATAAATTCAGCATCGTCGAATACTGAAAATCCTTTTCCTTTGACCAAGTCGGTCAGGTCTTTGATTTTCATCCCGAAACGAATGTCCGGCTTGTCCGATCCGTAGTTTTCCATGGCATCGGCATAAGACATACGAGGAAACTCGGTAATGTCAATGCCTTTAATTTCTTTGAACAGGTATTTGGTCAGTCCTTCAAACATGTTTAACACATCTTCCTGCTCTACAAACGACATTTCACAGTCGATCTGGGTAAATTCAGGCTGACGGTCGGCACGTAAATCTTCGTCGCGGAAACATTTTACAATTTGGTAATAGCGGTCAAATCCGGCTACCATCAACAATTGTTTCAACTGTTGCGGCGACTGTGGCAAAGCATAAAATTCACCCGGGTTCATGCGCGAAGGAACCACAAAATCACGGGCTCCTTCCGGAGTCGATTTGATCAGAACCGGGGTTTCGGTTTCAATAAAATCCTGGCTATCGAGATAAGTCCGGGTAGCAAATGCCATCTTGGAACGCAGGATCAGGGTGTTTCGAACCGGCGCACGGCGCAAGTCGAGGTAACGGTATTTCATGCGGATCTCGTCACCGCCATCGCTTTCGTCTTCGATGGTAAATGGCGGAGTATCCGAGCTGTTCAGGATGTTTATTGCTGTTAAGGCCAGTTCAATTTCGCCTGTTGGTATGTTTTTGTTTTTGCTGCTGCGCTCACGAACGGTCCCCGTAGCCTGAACCACGAATTCACGTCCAAGTTGATTGGCTATTTCGGCAACCGATCTTTCTGTTTTTTCGTCAACTACCAACTGGGTAATTCCATAGCGGTCGCGAAGATCGATAAAAGTCATTCCGCCCAGGTTACGAACGCGCTGAACCCAGCCTGCAAGGGTTACTTCCGACCCCTGTTGATTGATGCGTATCTCGCCGCATGTATGTGTTCTGTACATAGTTGTTTCTTTTTGTTCGGTGCAAAAATAAGCAGATTTTGCAATAATACGCGAAGAAAAGTCAGTATTGGTCGATTAAAAACCCCTGACAGGGTTTGAAACCCTGTCGGGGGTAAAAGCAGACCCACGTTCCAACTCGCCCAACTGAGTTTTTCGCTGTCCCGCTGAAAGAAATCATCGTCCTGGTGGTTGGGAAGCCGTTCTGCTGGAGGAACTGTCCCGTTGCGGGTTTCAGAAGGGTGAAAAAATGAGTTTCGGTTAAAATTTGGATTCTTTTCTTTTACCATCTTACATTTTCTATTTTTGCATGATTACTTTTGACTAATCACATGGAACTTTTTAACGACGAATATTTTATGCGGCGTGCCCTTCAGGAAGCTGAACAGGCTTTTCAGGAAAATGAAATCCCGGTTGGAGCAGTGGTGGTTTCGCAGAACCGGATCATTGCCCGCGCCCATAATCTCACTGAAACGCTCACCGATGTAACTGCCCATGCCGAAATGCAGGCCATTACAGCAGCCGCCAATTTATTGGGTGGAAAATACCTGAACGAATGCACCTTGTATATTACGCTCGAACCGTGTGTGATGTGTGCCGGAGCTTTAGGCTGGTCGCAGATTGGCAAAGTGGTTTATGGCGCCTCCGATGAAAAACGAGGGTTTCGCAAATTTGCCCCGGCAGCATTGCATCCCAAAACCGAAGTTGTTTTTGGAATTCTGGAAAATGAATGTTCGCAATTAATGAAAGATTTCTTTCTGAAGAAAAGATAAAACACCCATTCGATGTCCGTTGGCTGAAGCCAACGGCAAAGCATAAGCTTAGCTTTGAATAACGATACTGCTGATATAAAACGATGATATCTTTTGCCGTCTGCTTTAGCTGACGGGCATGTGGTCTAACCAAAATGAATTGGACTGTTTCATTTCTCATCTAAAAATGTCCGTTGGCTGAAGCCAACGGCAAAGCATAAGCTTAATTTTGAATAACGATACTGCTGATATGAAACGATGATATCTTTTGCCATCTGCTTTAGCTGACGGACCTGTGGTCTAACCAAAAAGAATTGAACTGTTTCATTTCTCATCTAAAAATGTCCGTTGGCTAAAGCCAACGGCAACCGGAGCCAGGCTAATTTCTCATAAAAGATGTCCGTTGGCTGAAGCCAACGGCAATACATAAGCTTAATTTTGAATAACGATACTCCAGATATGAAACGATGATGTCTTTTGCCGTCTGCTTTAGCTGACGGACATGCGATCTGACTAAATTTCATTAAATTAGCTCAATCCAAAATTCAAATTTATGTCGTATGTAAAAATCTGGCTACATTGCGTGTGGTGTGTTAAAGATAGGGCATATTACATTCCACATTCCTTTCGTACTGATCTTTTGAAGCATTTCAGGGAGAATGCTGAGGACAAAAACATTAACCTCAATTTCATCAATGCGCACGAAAATCATGTCCATGCCCTTATAAACATGGAAAAGCAACAGAACATCGCAACTATTATGCAATACCTGAAAGGCGAAAGTTCGTTCTGGATAAATAGCCTCAAGATGTTTCCCTATCATTTTGTATGGCAGGACGACTACTTTGCTGTTTCCATCGGACAATCTCAGGTAGAGCGGGTACGCAAATATATCCAAACTCAAGATGTACATCATCAACGAATCACCCTGGATGATGAGATAAAACTGCTTGAAGAAAAATATGGGTTCGAGAAATTGAAGCACTGATATAACTTCATGCCCGTTGGCTGAAGCCAACGGCAAAGCATAAGTTTAGCTTTGAATAATGGTTGCGCTGAGTTGAAAAACTGATATACTTTGCCGTCTGCTTTAGCTGACGGACATGATGTGGTCGAACAAAAGAGGATTGAACTATTTCAATGCCCGTTGGCTGAAGCCAACGGCAAAGCATAGGCTTAGCTTAGAATAAAAGTAACGCCAAATTGAAAAACGAATATACTTTGCCGTCTGTTTTAGCTGACGGACATGTGGTCTAACCAAAACGAATTGGACTGTTTCATTTCTCATCTAAAAATGCCTGTTGGCTGAAGCCAACGGCAAAGCATAAGCTTAGCTTTGAATAATGGTTGCGCTGAGTTGAAAAACTGATATACTTTGCCGTCTGCTTTAGCTGACAGATATCAAATCATTTCCTCCACAACAAACCCCACTTTTTTCAAATCTTCCCAAAAGCCGGGATACGATTTGGTAACCACCATCGGATCGAGAATAGCAACTGGTCCGAACGACTGGCATGCCGGAGCAAAGGCCATGGCCATGCGGTGATCGTGGTAGGTTTCAATTTCAGGAACATCTTGTTTTTCGAGCGGAAAAGTTCCATCCCATTTCAATTCTCCGTGAGTGGGCTCGGTAATTTGAGCTCCAAATTTAGCCAGTTCGTCCTGAAGGGCGGCAATGCGGTTGGTTTCCTTTATTTTGAGGGTTTCGAGTCCGGTAAAATGAAACGGGATTTGTTTCATCACACACAAAACGGCGAAAGTCTGAGCCACATCCGGATTTTCAATGAAATTTAGCTGCAAGAATTTTGGAAGTGGTTGTCCGTTTTTGGCCAGACGAGAGCCTTTTTCGGTTGTCGTTGTTTCAATGCCCAATTGTTCAAACCAGCGAGCAATCATGGCATCACCCTGAAGACTTTCAGTTGTCAATCCAACTAATTCGACATCTATTTCTTCAGCCAAAACAGCCATCTGGTACCAGTATGATGCTCCTGACCAATCGGCCTCAACCGAAAATGGCAGAGCTTTGTATTTTTGCTCGGCAATTCGTATTTCGTTTCCTTTCCACACATGCTGAACCCCGAATTGCTCCATCAACTTCAGTGTCATTTCGATGTACGAACGCGAAGTAATTTTATTCTTCAGGCGCAACGTCAGGCCATCTTCAATGGTTGGCGCAATCATCAATAAAGCCGAAATATACTGGCTGCTCACACTTCCGTCCAATTCAAGCACACAACCTTTCAAATGTGAACCAAAGATTTTTAAAGGAGGAAAACCATCGTTTTCGAGGTATTCAATCCGAGCGCCAAGTTTATTCAGCGCATCAACCAGAATACCGATTGGCCGCTGTTTCATCCGGTCGGAGCCGGTGATGGTCCACTCGCCTACAATCTGCGACAAAAAAGCGGTCAGAAAACGCATGGCAGTTCCGGCATGGCCGATATCAAAATGATTGGTATTCGAGTTAAAAACCTGGCCCATCACGCGAACATCGTCACTGTCGGAAAGATTTTCAATTGGATAGGGGCTGTAACTCAACGCATGAATAATCAGCGCCCGGTTGGCAACACTTTTTGAACCGGGAAGAACAATACTTCCCTTCAGGGTTTTATCGGATTTGGAAACGAGGTATTTCATAGAGAAAGTCACTAGTGTTGCGTTGTTTTTAAATTAATCGTTGTAACTAAATAAAATTCAATAAGATATAGACGTTCTTTGATTTTTTGATTTCAATTCATGGTAGTTTCGAAAGAAAAAC